>ERZ764778.193-NODE-193-length-77278-cov-38.294679_pt1 | contig 77278 bp, 69 predicted proteins | sample MGYA00374951_ERZ764778 | MGnify/ENA primary metagenome ERZ764778 (study PRJEB28918, sample SAMN05720193) | bioreactor metagenome | isolation source: Anaerobic biogas reactor | place: USA:Washington, USA | collected 2015-08-08 ...
TGTCCATCTGTCCAATATCCCTGCCACACCAAAATGCCAGCATACCGCAAAGTGCTAAATCAGCTTCACTGGCAGAAGCATAGCCTGATGTATCCCCTTGCCATAACGCTTTGAACCTTTCTCCGTTTGCCGATTTTAATGCCTTCTCAATAACAGACTTGTCGGACAGATAGGATTGGCTTTCTGTATCCAGTAGTTGCTTCACAGGGGTAGGACGTAGCATATACTTGTCTAGTATCATCTGAAGCTCATTCGATTTCTCCGGTATATCACCATCTACAAATACATTGCCTGTTACGGTAACAAAGCGGTTTGTTGCTCTAGCCACATAGACCTCAACTCCCAGCTTTCTGTTGTTGATATAGTATTTTGTTTTGTCAAAGTCATAGCCAGTGGCCTTAAAGAAAATATGCAACCCTTTCCCAGATGGACTGTGTTCCATATAGCAACCACTAAAAACATCTACAACAATTTGGGCAATAGGCTTAAGCTTATCACCACTGTCAAAGCAATCATCTAAGTCGATAACACAGATGTCATTACCTACCAAAAATCCGATACCGTCATAATCACTTATAGCAGCTGCTGCCGAACTAAAATCTAAAAATGTACTCCGCTGATCTGCTTTTGCCCTTTTTCTTGTTACTGGGTTATAGGGAACTTTGGTTTTTCTGCCACTTCGCTCTTCATATTTCCAACAGCAAAACTGAGGATTATCTTTAAGCATCTGCGGCAAGTTCTCATATTGTGTTTTCAGTTATTTCACCTCCTTGCCTTTTATTAATGACCCGAAACGCTACGGTTCCAGAGGGTTTGCCTTGTTTGACACAACCTCGTTATCTTTCAAGGAATACGCTCGGAATTATCGTCATGGCATATTCTGCTTGAAGTATCTCTTGCATTTCGGGATATTCAGTTGTCAAGGAGCAGTGAGAGAAAAACTATGCTTTCATTGGGGGATTATTTTTCCTCTCACCTTATAGCCTTGGTAGAACACATTAGTTGAGGATTTTCTAAAAATATTTTTCTTCCTCATCTATAAGCGAAGAATTCTATTGATTCGAACCCCTAAAATAAAAAAACAGCCTGTCTTTTTTCCGGTAAAGACCGCTGCAATGATTGTGCTTTTGCTCAAATTTGAGCGAAAGTGGCATTAAATTTAAGAAGGCTGAATGTTATAACTTTGCCTTTGGTTTTACAAATAGACTTAAAGACTTTTTTGTCTAAAAGTATTTATTTGAATAAAAGAGAAAAATGAAAGGCATACACAACGGTCATTATTTTTGTTAATATTGTAAAATCCCTTCACAAACGCAGAATTATCATGTTATTTTTGAAGAAAATGTGCTATAATGGAAAAAAGATATAAAGAGGTGACCAAGATGACCGTTAGCTATAAAAAGCTTTGGAAATTGTTGATAGACCGCGATATGAAGAAGAAAGATTTACAAGCTGCTGCGGGAATAAGTCCATCGTCAATTTCAAAGCTTTCTAAAAACGAATATGTCAGTATGGACGTTCTTGTAAAGGTTTGTACGGCACTTGGCGTTGATTTTAAAGATATCATGGAATTAGTGCCTAATATGGTTGAAGAAAGGGAGTAGAGTTATGGAAAATAACAGAAAAGAACAGGAACGGGCGGAATTACACCGCACGATATGGAATATGGCAAATGATCTAAGAGGCAGTGTAGATGGATGGGACTTTAAGCAATATGTTCTAGGTATGCTGTTTTACCGCTACATATCTGAAAATATTACTGCCTATATTAACGCCGGAGAATGGGAAGCTGGCAATACGGAATTTGATTATGCCAAGCTATCCGACGAAGAAGCAGAACAGGCACGAGAGGATTTAGTTAAGACAAAAGGCTTCTTTATCTTACCCAGCGAGCTTTTTGAAAATGTCCGAGCTCGCGCAAAGGACGATGAAAACTTAAATGAAACACTAGAACAGATTTTCAGTAATATAGAAGCATCTGCCCAAGGAACAGAGAGTGAAGATAATTTCAAAGGCTTGTTTGACGATATTGATGTTAACAGCAATAAGCTAGGTAACACTGTAGTAAAGCGTAATGAAAAGCTGGTTAAGCTAATGAATTCTGTTGGAGAAATGAAGCTGGGAGATTACAAAGACAATACCATAGATGCATTCGGTGATGCCTATGAATTCTTAATGGGTATGTATGCATCCAATGCAGGAAAAAGTGGTGGTGAATACTATACGCCGCAGGAGGTTTCTGAACTCCTTACCCACTTAACATTAGTAGGAAAAACTGAAGTCAACAAGGTATATGACCCCGCTTGCGGTTCTGGCTCTCTACTGCTAAAGTTTGCAAAAATCTTAGGAAAAGAAAATGTACGTCAAGGTTTCTTCGGTCAAGAAATCAATATTACAACCTACAACCTGTGCAGAATTAATATGTTCCTGCACGATATTGATTATGACAAATTTGATATTGCCCTTGGTGACACGCTAACAGATCCGCAACATTGGGATGATGAGCCCTTTGAAGCCATTGTATCAAATGCTCGTGAAGTATTTGGACTAACCACCAGAAACCGCATAAATAAAGGCTTTCCGGGGCATACGCCTCTTTTTTTATGCCCTGAGATAAGGGCTGTGAGGCACCGGATGGCGGCATAATACCCCACGGCGTGAAAGGAGCGCCGATATAACTGAATAACGAGTACAGGCAATAAGACGTTTATTTGTTTCCCTCCGGGGACTCAGGTAAACGTCTTTTTTTATTGCCGATACATACGGAGGGACGATATGAGTTTCGATTATTTTTACGGTCCGGATGATGCAGAACAGTATTCGTTCTACCGTATTCCGAAGAAGCTGATCACCGGGGATGAGTTCCAGGAGATCAGTACAGAGGCGAAGCTGCTGTACGGGCTGATGCTCGACCGGCTCCAGCTGTCCATACGGAACCAGTGGTTTGACGCTCTCAACCGCGTCTATATCATCTACACGGTCGAAGACATCATGACCGATCTTCACTGCGGAAATCAGAAAGCCTGCAAGATGCTCTCGGAGCTGGAGAACAAAATCGGGCTGATCAAGCGGAAGCGTCAGGGGCTGGGAAAGCCTTCCCTGATCTACGTGCTGAAGTTTTCCACAGGTAATCCACAGAATGATTCGGAATCACATTTCAAGAAATGTGAAAATCACACTTCTGGGGATGTGAAAACCACATCTCTGGACGTGTGGAAATCACATGGAAATAATACTGATCTTAATAATACTGATTTGAACAAGACCAATCCTATCTATCCATCGCCGGAAGCACAGCCGGTATCGGCAAAGATCAGCGTTTCGATTGATGGGATGGGAAGGGATGAGATGGATGAGCGGGAATCGTATGAGGATTATTTCAGAGATCATCTTTCCATTGAAGACCTGAAGATCAGTTATCCGTATGACCACGGACGCATTGAGGAGATCGTGGAGCTTATAGTCGATACCGTATGCAGCAAAGCAAAGACGATCCGCTGTGCCGGTGAAGACAGACCGACAGAAGTCGTGAAGAGCCGGTTTATGAAGCTGGGTTATGAGCATATCCAGTATGTCCTGGACTGCATCCATGAGAACACCACGGATATCAGGAACATCAAGGCGTACATGCTCACTACGCTGTATAACGCGCCGATGACCATCGACCACTACTATCAGACGAAGGTCAACCACGATTTATACGGCTGGAAAGAATAGGAGGACGTATGAAGGACAAACCAACAGTGATCTGTGTCGTCAACCAAAAAGGCGGCACGGCGAAAACGACGACGGTGGAGAACCTCGGAATCGGGCTTGCACGGGAAGGAAAGAAAGTGCTCTTGGTGGACACTGATCCGCAGGGATCGCTGACGATCAGCCTTGGATACCCCAGACCGGATGATCTGGAGACCACGCTGTTTGATCTCCTAAACAAGACGATCAATGAAGACGCGATACAGCCTGCGGAAGGGATTCTTCACCAGCAGGAAGGCATCGACCTGATTCCGGCAAACATCTCTCTTGCCGGTCTTGAGGTGGCGCTGGTCAACACGATGAACCGGGAACGGATTCTGAAACAGTTCCTGGAGCCGGTCAAGAAGGATTATGACTATGTGCTTCTTGACTGTATGCCCAGCCTTGGGATGTTGACCGTCAATGCGCTGGCAGCGGCGGATACCACACTGATTCCGGTGCAGGCCAATTATCTTTCCGCGAAAGGACTGGAACAGCTGCTCCAGACGATCAACAAGGTAAAGCGGCAGATCAATCCAAAGCTGCGGATTGAAGGCATCCTGCTGACCATGGTGGACAGCCGGACGAATTACGCCAAAGAGATTTCTTCCCTGATCCGTGATACCTACGGCGGCCATATCAAGGTATTCAATACCGAGATTCCCCGTTCGGTCAGGGCCGCGGAGATCAGCTCCGAAGGGAAAAGCATTTTCCTGCATGATCCCAAAGGGAAAGTCGCGGAGGCATATCAGAAACTGACAAAGGAGGTGCAGGCCAATGCCGAAAAAAGGCGCAAACATCAGCTTGAGCAGCTACGATGATATCTTCTCAACCGAGGAGAGCCGTGCTGACCAGGCGGCGGAGAAGGTGCAGGAAATACCGCTTTCCGAGCTGCATCCGTTCAAAGATCACCCGTTCAAGGTGCTGGATGACGAATCCATGGAACGGACCGTGGAAAGCATACGCCGGTACGGTGTCATGGTTCCGGCCATTGCAAGACCGTCGCCGGAGGGCGGCTATGAAATGATCTCCGGCCACAGGCGGCATCATGCTTCCGAGCTTGCCGGGAAAGAGACCATGCCGGTGATCGTCCGGGAAATGGACGACGACGCGGCGACAATCCTGATGGTGGACAGCAACTTGCAGCGTGAAGAGCTGCTACCCAGTGAGAGGGCGTTCGCCTATCGGATGAAGAACGAAGCCATGAAGCGGCAGGCCGGACGGCCCGGAAAAGAAAATGTGGGACAAGTTGTCCCAGATTTCTTTGGGAAGCGGACAACGGAGCTGATCGGTGACGCTGCCGGGGAAAGCTACAAGCAGGTACAGCGGTTTATACGCCTGACATACCTGATTCCGGAGCTTCTGGATATGGTCGATCAGAGGAAGCTGGCGTTCAATCCGGCGGTGGAGCTTTCCTACCTGAAGCCGGAGGAACAAAAGGACTTCATGGAGGCCATGGACTACGCGCAGGCAACGCCGTCCCTGTCCCAGGCGCAGCGGATCAAGAAATACAGTCAGGAAGGCAAATGCTCACTGGATGTGATGTGCGCGGTAATGGATGAGGTCAAAAAGGACGATATGAGCAAGGTTACGATCTCCCATGAAGTGCTTCGGAAGTATTTCCCGAAGTCCTACACGCCGAAACAGATGGAGGACACGATCATCCGGCTGCTGGAACAGTGGCAGCGGCGAAAACAGAGAGAACAGGCAAGGTAACGGTCCTTTCTTCGCAGCAATGCAGAGAGATGGCCGTTTTTTTTATTTCACGAAGGGAGAAACCACAGATGACAAAAGCGGAACAGAAAAGAATTGAAAAGGCAGCCAGGGAGGCATTCACAAAGAAAGCCTTTGGGTATGTGCTGGACGCGATCTTTGAAAGCTCAGTAAAAAACAATGGCAGCCCGCAGATCAGAGTGGCTCTGAAGAAAGGCAACCGTTATATTGCTTTCCACCGGTACGCGCAGGATTTCAATATCCAGCTTTACAGCAGCGGCGACGTGGATATCGAGTTTAAGGAGTTCTGCCACCAGACCCGTCTTTACCGGATATTTGAGTACAACAGCAATACGGACGTACAGGAAGCGTTCCTGGAGCAGTTCCGCAAAGATGTGCTCATGGTGATCACGGAATTTATAGAGCAGGCGGACTGGCATATCGTTCTGGATTACCTGCCGCTGGAGTACACCGAGAACTGGCGGGATATTTTTATCGACTCTCTGGAGCCGGCAGCTAATCCCCAGGAACCGTTCCGGTGGAAGCCGGACTGGGTAAACCCCTACGGGGATGAAGAAGAATCAGTGCAGTAACGGTCATTTCTTCGCAGCAATGCAAAGGGATGGCCGTTTTTTTATTTCAGCCACAAGGAGGAAAATGGCATGTACAGATTAAACGAGAAACCCCAAAAGAAGCACGATGGCGCAGAGAAATGGAAGACGCACTTCACAAAGCCCAATCCGATGGGCGAGGTCAGGATGCTTTCTGTCAATCCGCAGTGCGGCATCAAGATGGTTGGCCGCTACAGTGATGAGGCATTCGACATCTTTTCGGATGACGATGAAGCGATCTTCTATCTCCAGCCGGACAACATTTTCTTAAGCTGCCTGACATCCGACCTGATCCGTGTTGGGAAGCGCGTGTACCTCATGGGCGATGCGGTCGCCTACAAGCTGAACCCCGAGGACGATTACGCGGACATGAGTTCCGACGAAATGGCAGAGACCTGCCTGGAGCTGATGGAGCGGATGCAGCGTGTAAGGATTGGGCAGTTTTGCTTTTCAGTGATTGATCTGACAGACGAAATCAAGGAGGACAGGTTCGATGAAGAAGAATAACAGGAATGCCGCCGCGAGGGCGGCTGTAGCCAGGCAGGACATGAACCGCCAGAATAACACGGTTCGCAGGATGATGGCTTATCAGGAGAGGATGGTGAAGAAGCCTTGCAGGAAGAAGTTGAAAACAGGACAGTAAACCTGGCAATCAGCACGTCGCGGCTGTCGGCAAGGACAATCGTTGCCGGAATCCGCATGTATCTCCAGCACCAGAGGAACGCGGCTGCAAAGAAGCCGACAAAGGTGGAAGGAGTGCATGGGAAACAGACGGTCAAAGAGCTGATCGGACAGAATCAGGGCGTTTCGCGCATGCCCCTGGGAGATGCCAGCATCCGGGACTTTGAGCGGGAGGCCAGAAAGTACGGCGTAGATTTTGCCGTCACGAAGGATAAATCCGTGCATCCGCCGCAGTATACCGTTTTCTTCAAAGCGAGGGATAACGACGCATTGCAGCAGATCGCGGATTCCCTGATGGCAAAGCAGCTGAACGCGGAAAAGAAGCCGAGCATCGTAAAGCAGCTTGAAAAGCTCAAAGCGTTGGTCGCTTCGCTGCCGTCCAAGGTACGCCACAAGGAACAGGAACATTCCCTGTGACAAAGAATGGGCTGAAAAAGATAATCATCCTGCATCTCCCTTATGTGGCGGCAGGATTGCTGGCAACGAATTTCGGGGAAGCATGGAGGCTTGCCGAAGGGGCTAACGCATCGGAGAAAACGCTGTCTCTGATCTCTACCCTGGGGGTAGCTTTCAGCAATCCCCTCCCTAGCCTGCATCCGCTTGACCTGATGATCGGTATCATCGTCGGTGCGGTTCTCCGCTTTGCAGTCTATATGAAAAGCAAGAACGCCAAGAAATATAGGCACAACACGGAATACGGCTCTGCACGCTGGGGGACGCATAAGGACATCGAGCCTTTTGAAGACCCGGTGTTCCAGAACAACGTGATCCTGACCCGGACGGAATGGCTGATGATGAGTAACCGTCCGAAAAATCCGGCGAATGCCCGGAACAAGAATGTGTTGATCGTAGGCGGCAGCGGCTCCGGTAAGACAAGGTTTTGGCTGAAACCGAACCTGCTTCAAATGCACAGCTCCTACGTGATAACCGATCCGAAAGCCCAGGTGCTCAGCGAATGCGGAAAAGCATTACAGCGCGGCGCACCCAAGCTCGACGCGAAGGGAAATCCGGTTAAGGACAAAAACGGGAAGATCGTCTATGAGCCGTATGAAATCCGCGTGTTCAACACGATCAATTTCGGCAAGTCGCAGCATTATAACCCCTTTGCCTATATCCACAGCGAAAAGGATATCCTGAAGCTCGTCACTGCTCTGATTGCCAATACCAAGGGTGACGGGAAAGCCGGTGACGAGTTCTGGACGAAAGCGGAAACGCTTCTTTATACCGCGCTGATTGGCTATATCCACTATGAAGCGCCGGAGAATGAACAGAACTTCGCAACGCTCCTGGAAATGCTGAACAGCATGGACGTGCGCGAGGACGATGAGGATTATCAGAATCCCGTCGATATGATGTTTGAGGCGCTGCGGAAAAAGAATCCGAATCACTTTGCGGTACGGCAATTCGTTAAGTTCAAGATGGCTGCCGGCAAGACCCTGAAATCCATACTTGTGAGCTGCGGCGCACGCCTTGCTCCCTTCGATATTCAGGAAGTCCGGGACATTACGATGTATGACGAACTGGAGCTGGACAAGCTGGGAGACCGAAAGACGGCGCTGTTCCTGCTGATGTCAGACACGGATTCCACCTTCAACTTTTTAATCAGTATGATCTACACGCAGTTGTTCAACCTGCTGTGTGAAAAAGCGGATGACGTGTACGGCGGCAGGCTCCCGGTGCATGTGCGCTGCCTGATCGACGAGTGCGCGAACATCGGCCAGATACCGAACCTAGAAAAGCTGGTGGCGACGATCCGAAGCCGGGAAATTAGCGCCTGCCTTGTCCTTCAGGCAAAGTCACAGCTGAAAGCGATCTATAAGGACAACGCCGATACCATTGTGGGCAACATGGATTCCCAGATTTTCCTCGGCGGCAGCGAACCGACGACGCTGAAGGATCTGAATCAGGCACTCGGAAAAGAGACGATTGATACCTACAACACCGGTGAGAACCGGGGACGGGAGCAAAGCCACTCCCTTAACTACCAGAAGCTTGGTCACGACCTCTTATCCGTTGATGAGCTGGCGGTGCTGGACGGCAGCAAGTGCATCTTGCAGCTGCGCGGCGTCCGTCCGTTCCTTTCGGATAAATACGATCTGACGAAGCACCCGAACTATTTCCTGACTTCCGACGCGGACAAAAAGAACGCTTTCGATATCGAAAAGTTCCTGTCCCGGAAGCTGACGCTCCGCGCGGATGACCGCTACACCGTGGTCACGCCGGATGAAACGACCTGACAACTGAATACCGGACGATGCGGACGGCCCTCTGTTTTGAAAGCAGGGGGCCTTCTTCATGCCCAGAAGGAGGAGGATATGGATTCCACAAGCTACCGGGCCAGGGCTCCCGACATGTAGAGCCTGACCCATTCGGCACAGCCGACGCACCACGATCACAGCAGCTGCATTCAACAATAAGAAAAGAATGGAGGAAAGAGACCCAGGGACGCCTGAAACGGCGGCAGCTGCTGGCAGAAACAATATCCCTTTGGGTTTCAAAAATCACTATGGCATTTTTCAACAGCGCAGTAGGTGTTCTTCAGACACTCGTAATCGCCCTTGGGGCAGGCCTCGGAATCTGGGGCGCGATCAACCTTCTGGAAGGGTATGGCAACGACAATCCGGGCGCGAAGTCCCAGGGCATGAAGCAGCTTATGGCAGGCGGCGGCGTTGCTCTGATCGGCACCACTCTTGTTCCGCTTCTTGCCGGACTGTTTGGATAATCACGGAGGGAAACCGCTAAATGGACACAATATTTCAGGCAATCACCGATTGGCTGAAAGAAATGCTCGTTAGCGGTATCATGGACAGCCTTTCCGGGATGTTCGACGCCGTGAACCAGCAGGTCGCAGACGTGGCATCCCAGGTCGGAACATCCCCGGCAGGTTTCTCGCCGGGGGTGTTTTCCATGATACGGAATGTATCGGAATCTGTGATCATCCCCATCGCAGGGCTGATTCTGACATTCATAGCCTGCTATGAGCTGATTCAGCTGATCATTGATCACAACAACTTAGCCAACTTTGAGACATGGATTTTCTTCAAATGGATCTTCAAGACCTTTGTTGCCGTAATGCTGATCACGAACACCTTCAACATCACCATGGCGGTATTCGACGTAGCACAGCATGTCATCAACAGCGCCGGAGGCATTATAGGCGGCAGCACCGCCGTGGACGCGGCTGCCCTTGCCGGTATGCAGGACACGCTGGAAGCCATGGAAATCGGACCGCTGATCGGTGTCTACATGGAAGTGCTGATCCTCGGCATCGGCATGAAGATCATGTCCCTCATCGTTTTCATCATCGTATATGGACGAATGATCGAGATTTACCTCATGACCAGCCTCGCACCGATCCCGTTCTCCACGTTCGGGAACCGGGAACAGAGCCAGATCGGGCAGAACTATCTCCGGTCACTGTTCGCGCTTGGCTTCCAGGGGTTCCTCATCATGATCTGTGTGGGCATCTATGCCGTGCTGATTCAAAGCGTTTCCTTCTCGGACAACATCGTGGCTTCCCTCTGGGGAATCATGGGGTACACGGTCCTTTTGTGCTTCACGCTCTTTAAGACCGGGACGCTCGCAAAGTCAGTATTCAACGCGCATTAAGGAGGCACTATGGCAGCGTATATATCCGTTCCCAGAGACCTGGGAAAAGTCAAAACAAAGATATTTTTCAACCTGACCAAGAGGCAGCTGATCTGTTTTTCCATCGCTGCCGCGGTCGGCATCCCGCTGTTTTTCCTTGTGAAGAAAAGCGGGAACGTGAGTCTGGCGGCTCTCACGATGATCGGTGTGATGCTGCCGTTTTTCTTCTTCGCCATGTACGAGAAGGACGGTATGCCGCTGGAGGTCATCCTGGATCACTTCATCGAAGCAAAATTCCGGAGGCCGAAGGAAAGGCCGTACTGCACCGACAACTATTACACGGCTCTGATACGCCAGTATCAGGCAGAAAAGGAGGTAGAGAGAATTGTTTTCCATTCTGAGAAAAAAGCCAAAGGAAAACGTCCGGCTGGAACTGCCAAAGTCGCTCAGCAAAAAGGAGCGAAAGCAGGTAGAGCGGATCATCGCGGACGCAAAGAAAAATGACGGCGTTCCGCGCACGGCGCAGCAGTCGATCCCGTTCCAGCGGATGTTCCAGGACGGCATCTGCCGCACCGGCAATAACTACTACACCAAGACGATCCAGTTTCAGGACATCAATTATCAGCTTGCGCAACAGGAGGATAAGACGGCCATTTTCGATGAATGGTGCGGGTTCCTGAACTTCTTTGACAGCTCCGTTCATTTTGAGCTGTCGTTCATGAATCTCAGCACGGACGCGGCGGACTTTGAAAAGAATATCCGTATCCCGCTGAAAAACGACGGCTTCAACGATGTCCGCGAGGAATACAGCAGGATGCTGCGGACGCAACTTTCGCAGGGCAACAACGGCCTGACCAAGACCAAGTACCTGACGTTCGGCATCGAAGCGGATTCCATGAAGCAGGCCAAGCCGAGGCTGATCCATATCCAGACCGATCTGCTGAACAATTTCAGGCGGCTGGGCGTGGTGACGAAGGTGCTGACAGGCAAGGAACGCCTAAAGCTGATGCATGACATGTTCCATCTGGGTGATAAGGACCGCTTCTATTTTGAATGGAAGTGGTTGGCGGAATCCGGGCTGTCCGTAAAGGACTTCATCGCGCCGACTTCCTTCTCCTTCCCCGGCGGGCGGACGTTCCGCATGGGTAACCTGTACGGGGCTATGAGCTATCTTGCGATTACGGCTTCCGATCTTTCCGATCAGCTTCTGAAAGACCTGCTGGATATGGAATCGAGCCAGATCGTGACAATGCATATCCGTTCCCTGGATCAGAACAAGGCAATAAAGGAAGTAAAACACACGATCACGGAGCTGGACCGTTCCAAGATCGAGGAGCAGAAAAAGGCTGTCCGCGCCGGTTACGACATGGATATCATCCCGTCTGACCTGGCTACCTACGGCAGCGACGCGAAAGACCTGCTGAAAGAGCTCCAGAGCCAGAACGAGCGCATGTTCATGGTGACTTTCCTCATCATGAATACCGGGGCGACGAAGCAGGAACTGGACAACAACATCTTCCAGGCATCCAGCATTGCGCAGAAGCACAGCTGCAACCTGCGCCGTCTGGATTTCCAGCAGGAACAGGGCCTTATGAGCAGCCTGCCGCTGGCACAGAACCTGATCGAGATCGAACGCGGCCTGACCACCAGCAGCACGGCGATTTTCGTTCCGTTTACCACACAGGAGCTGTTCCAGACCGGAAAGGAAGCCCTGTATTACGGGCTGAATGCATTGTCCAACAATCTGATCATGGTTGACCGGAAGCTTCTGAAAAACCCGAACGGCCTGATTCTCGGCACGCCAGGTTCCGGTAAATCCTTCAGCGCCAAAAGGGAGATCGCCAATGCTTTCCTGGTGACGGACGACGATATCATCATTTCCGATCCGGAAGCCGAGTATTCCCCGCTGGTGGAGCGTCTGGGCGGCCAGGTGATCCGCGTCAGCCCGACCAGCACGCAGTATATCAATCCGATGGATATCAACATGAACTATTCCGAGGAGGATAACCCGATTGCGCTCAAAGCTGATTTTATCCTTTCGCTCTGCGAACTGGTCGTAGGCGGCAAGGAAGGCTTGCAGCCGATTGAAAAAACGGTTATCGACCGCTGTGTGCATCAGGTTTATCAGTCGTATTTCAACGATCCGAGACCGGACAACATGCCGGTTCTGGAAGACCTGTACGACGAGCTGATGAAGCAGGATGAAAAGGAAGCCCACCATGTGGCAACTGCCCTTGAAATCTATGTCAAAGGCTCCCTGAATCTCTTTAATCACCGCACCAACGTGGACATTGATAACCGCCTGGTCTGCTATGACATCAAGGAGCTGGGCAAACAGCTGAAAAAGATCGGGATGCTGATCGTTCAGGATCAGGTCTGGGGCCGTGTGACCGCCAACCGTGAGGAAGGTAAATCCACCCGTTACTACATGGATGAGATGCACCTGCTTCTGAAGGAGGAACAGACGGCGGCGTATTCCGTGGAGATCTGGAAGCGTTTCCGTAAATGGGGCGGCATCCCGACCGGCATCACACAGAATGTCAAAGACCTGCTGGCGAGCCGTGAAGTCGAGAACATCTTTGAGAACTCAGACTTCATTTATATGCTCAATCAGGCTGTAGGCGACCGCGCGATCCTGGCCAAGCAGCTGAATATTTCTCAGCACCAGCTTTCCTACGTCACGCATTCCGGCGAAGGCGAAGGGCTGTTGTTCTATGGGAATGTGATCCTGCCGTTTGTGGACAGGTTCCCGACCGACCTTGAGCTGTATCGTATCATGACGACCAAGCCCGGTGAGGTCGCGGAAGCAAGGGAGGCTGGCTAATGGCAAAGAAAATGAATTTCCGCAATGACATGCGGGAAGCGAAAAACGCAAAAGACAGCGTGGAAGAAGCCGAACGCCTGCCCACGGAAAAAGGCTATACCCGGACTAAGAGGAAGCTGAAAGGCACAAAGCCGAATGAGCAGACCCTGCGGCACGGGAAGAAGCCGATTGAAAAGCCGAAACAGTCCGGGAAGCTGAAATCCGCGCTTGTCTCACAACAGCTGCATGAACGGCTGGAACAGGCAGACCAGGACAACAATATCGGCGTGGAGGCAGTCAACCGCGGAACACAGACGGCAGAAGCCGGTGCAGCCGTTGCCAGAGATACTGTTGGCAAGGTGCGTAAGTACGGGGAAAAGCTCCATGACCGGGCCGTAAAGCCGGAAGTCAGTGCTGAAAAGGAAACGCTGCGGCATGTGCAGGAAGAAACCGTGGAAGGGGTAAAAACCACTGCTTCTGCCCGGACTGCGAAAGCCGGGGAAACTGCCGGAAAGGCAGCCAAAGGAGCCGAAAAGTCCAATGCTTTCTCACGCTTCATGCAGAGGCGGAACATCAAACAGGAATATGCGGCAGCGAAGACTGGAAGGAATGTCGGTAATGCGGCATCTCACGGTCTCGCTATCACACCGACTTTGAAGGAGCGTGTGAGTAAGGTCTTTGCAAGGGCCGGAGGCTTTGTGAAAAGCCATGCCGGAGGCATTGCCATCGGCGGGATCTTCATCTTCCTGCTGGTGTTCATCTTTACGCAGATGTCATCCTGCTCGTCGATGATCGGCGGTTCTGGGGGGACGCTGCTGGGAAGCTCTTATACGGCAGAGGACGAGGATATCCGGGGTGCCAACAGCGACTATACCGCTATGGAGGATGCGTTGCGGAGCCAGATTAACAATATCGAATCCACGCATCCCGGCTATGACGAGTACCGCTACAACCTGGACGAAATCAACCACAATCCTTACGTTCTGACTTCTTACCTGACGGTCATGTATGAGGACTATACACGGGCGGAAGTACAGACGGCGTTGCAGACTCTCTTTGACAAGCAGTATGAGCTGACGCTGGAGGAGGAAGTCGAGACCAGGTATCGCACCGAAACCCGCACCGGGACAACGACGTACACAGACCCTGAGACCGGCGAGACGACCGAGGAAGAATATGAGTATGACGTTGAAGTTCCCTATGACTACTACATCCTGAATGTCACGCTGAAGAACAAGACGCTGGAAGCGGCGGTCTTCTCCGGCGGGATGGATACTGACCAGAGGGAACGCTACAATATCCTGCTTTCCACCTACGGGAATAGGCCGTATCTCTTCGAGGGCGATATCTACGCCAATGTCACGCCGAGCAGCGATTATCTGCACTATGACATACCGGGCGAAGCCCTGAGTGATGTCCGGTTTGCGCGGATGATCCAGGAGGCAGAGAAATATCTGGGGTATCCGTATGTATGGGGCGGTTCTTCTCCGTCAACGAGCTTTGACTGTTCCGGTTTTGTCTGCTGGGTGATCAACCACTGCGGCAACGGATGGAACTATGGAAGAACGACGGCAGAGGGACTGCGGCAGCAGCTTTCCATCATACCGGCAAGCGAGGCGAAACCTGGAGATATCATCTTCTTCCAGGGAACGTACAACACGTCTGGCGCAAGCCATGTTGCAATCTATGTGGGCAACAATATGATGATCCACTGCGGGAATCCCATCCAGTACGCATCCATTGACACGGCCTACTGGCGACAGCATTTCTACTGCTTCGGCAGATTACCGTAAGAATACAGGAGGGTTTATGACAAGGAAAAGAAAACGCCTCGAAGAGGAGCTGAAAAAGCTCATTGAAAAACAGGAAGAGGTAGCAGCAAGAATCCGGGAAACACAGGATCAGATCACGGAAGAGACCAATACGGAGATTCACGAGATGGTTCATAAGGCAAATATCACGCCTGAACAGCTGGCGGAAATCCTGGCAGCCTTTAAGGGCAGTGCGAATCCCGGAAATATGAGTTATACCATGGCAGATGAGGAGGAAAAAGACCATGAGAATTAAGAGTATCCTGGCCGCCCTGCTGGCGGTTGTGATCAGTGCCGGAGCGTTCTGCGTTCCGGCTTTTGCTTATACCGGGGAAGAAAGCGAACCGACCGTGCAGGATGCCATCCCGGTTTCTTCGGAAGATACCGATACGGATGAACAGGAAGACGACGCTCCGGTAGTAACCCCGGAGGATGCCGAAGAGGCAGAAGGCAGCAAAGTTCATATCCGCACCGAGAATGGGACCATCATTTTCTCCTTCGATGATGAAGAAGAGGAAGAGGAAACAAGGCAGATCGGTATTGTCACTACAAACGGCGGCAGGCTGAATGTCCGTTCCGGCGGCGGGATGGATTATGAGATTCTGGATCAGCTGCTTCCGGGCGAACAGGTGGAAGTGATCGAGGACGAAGGCGACTGGGTAAAGATCATCGTCCCGGAAAAGACGGGCTATGTCTATAAGGAGTATCTGCGGATCATTGAACAGAACCAGAGCGGAAGTACGGGCATTGATATCCCGGAGGAATACCTGACGCTGTTTTTGCAGATGCTTTCCGGACAGAGTTCTTCCGGCAGCCTGCCTCTGACACCGGACGGGAATCTGACGCTGGTTGATGATGTAGGCAGTCCGACCGGAGAAGGCAAACAGTTCATCACGATGGTGACGCGATCCGGCAATTACTTCTATCTCGTCATCGACAGGGACGAAAAAGGCAATGAAAACGTCCATTTCCTGAACCAGGTCGATGAAGCCGATCTTTTCTCCCTGATGGATGAGGATGCTGCGGCAGCTATGAAAGAACAGCTGGCCGCACAGGAATCAGAAAAGCAGCAGGAACAGCAGACTGTCACGCCTACAGAAACGCTGGATACAGAAAAGGATAAAGAACAGGAACCGGAGCCGGAACAGAAATCCAAGGCTCCCTACGTCCTTGGCCTGATTCTGTTGCTGGGAGTTTGCGGCGTGGGCGGCGCGTTCTTCTTCATGAAGAATAAGAAGCAGCAGACAGCTGTTGCAGACAGCCCTGATCCTGATGCGGATTACCGTGAGGATGATGACGGCTACGATATCCCGGAGGAAGCTGAAGACGAGGAGGATTATGACGAAAGCGAGGACGAGTAATGCCGGAAGTCATGACAATCGAGGAACTGCGTGAACTGATCCGGACACTGCCCGACGACGTAATTATCCGTGTGGAATTCCTGAAGGAGGGTGAGGATGGCAGAGAAAAAGCAGAGACAGTACAAGCTCCATGAAGTCTGCATCCGCCTTGCGGAGGGAACGACGCTGTATTCTACGGAACCGATGAGCACACCTGACCGCGCCGTGGATGTTATGCGGAAGGAGCTTTCCCAGTATGACCGGGAGGTACTCTGCGTCGTAAATCTCAATTCCAGGCTGAAACCCATCAATTTCAATATTGTCAGCGTGGGGACGATCAATCAGTCCCTCGCTGACATATCCAACATCTTTAAGAGCTGCCTGCTCAGTAATGCGTCCGGTCTTTTGCTGATGCACAACCATCCGAGCGGAGACCCGACGCCTTCGCAGGAAGATATCGCACTGACAAAACGGGTAATCGCGGCAGGCAAGCTCATGGGTGTCAGCTGTCTGGATCATGTGATCATCGGCGGGCAGAACGGAGCAACTTACAGTATGCGGGAAGAAAAAATCGTGGATTTCGATCCCGCCAATTACGGCCTTGTGGCCGAGAATGGAGAACGGATTATGGAAGAACAGAAAAAGTACGACGGCAGCAAGAAGATCGAAGAGGTCACTCTGCACTTCGGCAAGGGAACGGCAGAACCGTTTACCACAAAGGACGGAAAGGAAATGGTGAGGATTACGATCCCCAATCAGGACCGCAATGATCATACCCCGTGGGCGAGCTTTGTGCTTCCCGCAAAGGCGGTGCATGAGAATCAGTACGGCAAAGGCTTGTGGGCAAAGATTCCTGCGGATGGCACGACTACCGTTACCAAGCCGTATCTTGCCGGCCAGCAGGACGGGAAGAACATCTGGGAGAACGAAAAAAGAGCCGTCCCGAACAGGGAGCTGAAAAGCATGGTGGAGTTCTATAAGTCCCAGAGTCGTGATTCCGTCCTGGGGCAGCTTGGCGAGAAGAAAGCTTCTGACCGGAAGCCTTCGGTCAAGCAGAACGCCGGGCCGGAACTGTAAACCGCCGAACAAGGGCAGCCACAGAGCTGCCCGATACATTTCGGCCTTTCACATCCCGTGGGAGGCTGATTTTTATGCTCACAAACAGAAGGAGGATAAGACTATGAGCAATACTGTAAGAATCGGTAATCAGAGTATCAGCTATGAACAGGCCAAGGACATGCTTTTTCCGGAGCTGATCCCGCAGAAAGGCAACGAAGCGCTTCTCTCCGTCCATCCTCATGACAAGGTGGAGGATCTGGCTGTCTTGTACCGTCTGGATCTTTATTCCGGCGACGGCACCATGATGTCTGCCCGCGTGACGCAGGGGCTTCTGGACGCTTTCGGTGTCAGTGCAGAGCAGATGAAAAAGGATGCACTGGAACACGCGCCGGTCACACACCCGGCATCTTTCCGTTCCATGGAAGAGGTTCTCAGCGAGATGATGGGCGGTATGCCCGTGCCGACGCCTGATGATGGGCAGCCGAGGCTGTACGTGGCAAGCACAGAGACCATGAATCGCGGCGCGGGCGTTCTGGCCTACCCGGACTTTCTTCAGGAGGCTTCGGAGAAGATCGGCGGCAACTTCTTTATCCTGCCGTCCTCTATCCATGAGCTGCTGTTCCTGAAAGACACCGGCGACATCACCAGGCAGGAGCTTACCAGCATGGTGCGCAGCGTCAACGCGGCGGAGGTCAGCCCGTCCGAGCAGCTGTCCGATAATGTCTATCACTATGACGGCAAGGACAGGGTGTTTGAGTTGGCAGAGAAATACGAAGCCAGAAAAACGGAACGGCAGACGGAGAAACCGTCTCTTCTCGGAACGCTGGGCAAGGCAAAGGAAGCGCAGAAAGACCATCCGGCAAAAGTAAAGTCCGGCAAGGGGCAGGAAGCAGTGATCTGAGGAGGGTTCCATGGGCTACAGACTTGTGATAACGGAAAAGCCCTCGGTTGCCTCTGCTATTGCCAAGGTTATCGGAGCGAAAGAACGAAAAGACGGATACTTTCAGGGCGGCGGGTATCTTGTGAGCTGGTGTGTCGGTCATCTCGTGGAGCTTGCCATGCCGCAGGCATACGATGAGAAATACGGAAAATGGAGAAAGGAAGACCTCCCAATCCTGCCGAAGAAGTGGAAGTATCAGATATACCAGTCTACAAAAAAGCAGTTTCAGACGCTGAAAAGCCTTATGGCAAGAAAAGACGTTACCGAGCTTTGCTGCGCTACGGATGCAGGGCGCGAGGGCGAATTGATTTTCCGCCTGGTCTATCATCAGGTAGGCTGCCGAAAGCCATTCAGACGGCTATGGATTTCGTCCATGGAGGACAGCGCAATCCGGGAGGGCTTTCAAAACCTGAAACCTTCTTCCGAATACGATGCCCTTTATAATGCTGCGCTCTGCCGTGAACGTGCAGACTGGATCATCGGGATCAATGCCAGCAGGCTGTATTCCTGCCTGTACGATTCTACTCTGAACGTGGGCCGGGTCGTAACGCCGACACTGGCTATGCTGGTGGAACGGGAGGAGGCAATCAAGGCATTTATGCCAGAACTGTTCTATACAGTGCAGCTTCAGGCAGATGCGATCCGCGCATCAAGCAAACGCTTTTCAGACAAGGCAGACGCAGAGGTTCTTGCCGCAAAATGCAGGGAGGATCATCAGGTGCGTGTGGACAGCATAGAAACGAAAGAAAAAACGGAAAAACCGCCTCTTCTCTATGATCTGACTTCCCTGCAGCGGGATGCGAACAAGGTACTGGGCTTTTCCGCGCAGCAGACGCTGGACACCCTGCAAAGCCTGTATGAAAAGAAGCTGGTCACTTATCCGAGGACGGACAGCCGATTCCTCACGGAGGATATGGCTCCGTCCCTGCCGGAACTGGTGTATCAGGCGGCAGCAGCTTTGGATTACGCTGGGAATATTCCGGTTCATGCCGGTCAGGTAATCAATAATGCGAAGGTAACAGATCATCATGCGGTGATCCCGACAAGGGAACTGAACAGCGCCAAGGTCGCGGAGTTGCCGAAAGCGGAAGCCGAAATCCTAAAACTGGTGGCGGTGCGATTTATGGCTGCCGCAGGTGATCCCTGCCGGTATGAGGAAACAGCGATAAAGCTTTCATGTGCTGGGGAGACATTCACGGTGAAGGGCAAAACCGTCCTGCAGTCCGGCTGGAAGGAAATCGTGGAGCATTTCTATCCTGCGAAGGAGAAGGATGCGGAAGCACTCCCTCGCGTGCAGGAAGGCATGGTCATTCCTCTTGTAAAAGCCGAAGTCAAAGACGGGAAAACGAAACCGCCGCAGCATTTTACGGAAGGCAGCTTGCTTCATGCGATGGAGACTGCCGGTGCAGAGGATATCCCGGATGACGTGGAGCGGAAAGGTCTGGGTACACCGGCAACCCGTGCCGGGATTATCGAAAAGCTGATCCAGCGCGGGTTTGCCGTCCGCAGCGGCGATAAGAAAACAAAGATTCTTCTTCCGACTGAGAAAGGCGTCTCGCTGGTCACTGTCGTGCCGGAGAAGCTGAAATCCCCCATGATGACAGCGGAATGGGAACAGAAGCTTCTTCAGATGGAACAGCAATCCTACGATTCAGCCTGCTTTATGGAGGAGATCAGTGCATTCGTCCGGGAACTGGTGGATACCGCAGAGGTTGATCCGTCCATATCATTTGCTCCGTCTTTCCAGCGGAAGGCAAGGAAAGGCAGGAAAAGATGAAACGCTATCATTACACTCTCGCAGAACAGGAAACGATCATAAATTGGGATAACGAGCTGGATGAGGCTACGGTCTATACCTTTGACCGCCGCCTGATCAGCAAGCTGAAGGCGCTGGCGGCCAAATATCCGGAGCATTACGTGCTGCTGGATAAGGGAGCACAGCGCTCCGTAACCTACCGGGTGCCGAAACGCTGTATCGGCATCCGTCCCCCTTACAGCGATATGAGAAGAAAACAGCAGGCCGAGGACGCGAAAACCAAAGGCCTGCCTTTTGATGGAAAGGAAAAGGACGAAGATGAAGATTTTCAAATGGGATGAAATCAACGGACAGGACGAAGGAACCAAAATGGAGGCGTTCCTGACAGCAATCAATGATACGTATGCGATTATGCAGTTGAGAGAGGGCGAGGAAACAAGGCCCATGCGCTTCATTTCCTACGAAGCCCTGCAAAGGAGCGGGAACCAACCGGAAATCGACCGTTATGAGCTGGTCTACGTGGCTCCGCTTCTCCCCTATAAGGATCAGAACACGATGCTGGAAATGCTCTACGAGAAATTCAATATCGCGCACCCGGCGGACTTCCATGGACACAGCCTTTCGGTCAGCGACATCGTAGCCATCCGCACCAATGGTCAGATATCCTGTCATTATGTGGATTCCATCGGCTTTAAGGAGCTGCCTGAGTTTTTGAAACCGGAGAATTATCTGAAATATGCGGAAATGTCCATGGAGGACGATTACGGGATGATCGACGGGATCATTAACAACGGGAAAGCCCCAGCGCTGCAGGAGGCCGAACAGAGAGAATCCATCCTGGAGAAACTGAAGGCAGCCAAGGAACCGCCGTTTCTCGGAAAGTCCGAGATCGGGGAAAGGAATATCGAATGAAAACCAGATTCACCAAAGAGGAATCCATGCTGATGATGCTTTACAATCCGGGCAGCCGGGAAGGTCTGATCCGGGAGCTTGCCGGTATGAAGGTACAGCTTGCCCCGGAGGAAAAGCGGCTGTCCAGATTGACGGACAAGGTGATCAAAAAGCTCAATGCAATGGACGACGCGACATTTGAAGGACTGGATTTATATCCGGAGTAAGATGAGGAGGCCGGAATGGCAGGAAAATACACATTTTATGCGCAGCTTGCCGAAGAGACGGCGGGCCGCATTACCGCCAGCCGGGAGGCGTGGAAAGGTTTTCTTACCACGTCGGCCCGGCTTTATAAATACCCGTATGAAGACCAGCTGATGATCTATGCTCAGAGGCCGGACGCGACTGCCTGCGCGGAGTATGATCTCTGGAATGAGCGGATGCACCGCTATGTAAAACGCGGTTCCAAGGGAATCGCGCTGCTCGATCACCGGGGCGATTTTCCGAGGCTCCGCTATGTCTTTGATGTGTCAGACACCGGGACGAGGTGGAATTCACGGGATGTCCAGCTCTGGACGATACAGGACGGATACCGCAACCGTGTTGCACAAGAGCTTGCCGATGCTTTTGAAACCGGGTATGGTAGCCTGGAATCCGTGATCGAAGAGATTTCTGAGAAAAAAGCGCGGGAATACTGGGAAGCTTACGGCTGGGAGCTTGGCGACATCGTTGAGGGGAGCTTTCTGGAAGAGTATGATGACCTTAACATCGAGGTGAGCTTCCGGCAGGCGGCGGCAGCCAGTGTAAAATACGCACTGCTGACAAGATGCACGGATAATCCGGAGGACTTCTTCGATGAGGAGGAATTTCAGAACGTCTTTGATTTCAACACACGGCAGACGGTCAATGCGCTGGGCAAAGCCGTAAGCAGCATTTCCACGGAAGTATTTGAAGAGATTGCGAGGACGATCCGCACGATTGAGCGTGAACAGCTCGAAGAAAGGAGCCGAAATGATGGCAGAAATGACGTACCGGCAGGCCGGGGATTATCAGATTCCGGAGATCGGGATCAATCAGCCGGAAGAGCCCCTGGGCAAATGGGGCAGGATGCGCAGGACATATCTTCAGGAGAACAGGCCGATGCTGTACAGCGACCTGGTGCTGAGCGAGAAACTGTATCCGCATCTTCTGGAGATCCAGCAGAGCGCGGAGAACCGGATGACACAGATGATGCAGGCACTCCAGAAGGCACAGCCGGCACCGGACAAGAAGTCCGATCAGATGGGCTGGGTGCAGCATATGAACAGCCTGAGAGCACAGGCGGAGGAGATCGTAACAGCGGAGCTTATCACCAGTTAAGCCTCGCGGACTTCTTCCCGACAGAACAACAGCAAATTGAATCCATCGACCGGATGGAATCGCAAGCGGAGAGCCAGAAACAGCCCTCCGCTTTATTTATTTCCGATGAAGAGATCGACCGGGTGCTGCTGGGCGGTTCCGGTTTTGCCAATGGGAAAATGCGGATTCAGGCGCTGTATGACACGCAGCCGAACGCAAAAGAGCGTGCCGATTACCTAAAGAATGAGTATGGCCTTGGCGGAAGAAGCTGGACGTTCTCTGATGGTACGAGAGGCTTTGTAGATTACAGCAGCAAGGGAATCCTGATTCGCCGGTATGGTTACGATCAGGAAGTCCGCCTTCACTGGAATCTGGTCGAGAAAAAAATCGACGCGCTGATCCGAAACGGCAGCTATCTGGATGAAGAGGAAAAAGCCCGCTACGCGGAGCTTTCCGAACGCTATGAAGCAGCCGGCGGTCTCCCGCTTCCCTCCCCGGCGCACGCTTTCCCGGAGCTCGGAGCGGAGCCTGTGCAGCAGGCGTCAGAGGACATAGATGCCGAAGAAGATGATTTCTCCGATATTGACCCGGCAGCTATTCGTGAAGAGCTGGCTCGCCGGGGCATCGTCAACGGCGAACTGGTCGATCCGGATGCGCTGGACCGTGACCCGTTTATACGGCAGGTCATGGCCGATGTAGAGCGCCTTTCCGCCGATGAAGAAGCACAGGAACCTGTTTCCGGTGAGAAACCCGTGCAAATGCAGGGTGAACTGACAGAGGAAGGTGCCGGGGCGATAGAAGTATCGGAAGAAGCCGAAGCACCGGAGATTCCTGCGCAAAATTTCCGTATTACCGATGATCATCTAGGCGAAGGCGGCCCGAAGGAAAAATACCAGAGGAATGTGGCGGCGATCCGCCTGCTTCGGACGCTGGAGGAAGAAAACCGGAACGCAACGCCGGAGGAACAGTCTGTCCTGTCGCAGTATGTTGGCTGGGGCGGCCTTGCGGATGCTTTTGATGACCGGAAGGATAACTGGAGCCGTGAGTATGACGAGCTGAAGGAGCTGCTGACGTCGGAAGAATACGAAATGGCGCGGGCTTCCACGCTGAATGCACACTACACCAGCCCGACCGTGATCCGCGCAATCTATGAGGCTGTCGGCCAGATGGGCTTTGCGAAGGGAAACATACTGGAGCCTGCCATGGGCGTCGGCAACTTCTTTGGTATGCTGCCGGAGGAAATGCAGGAAAGCCGTCTGTATGGCGTAGAGCTGGACAGTATCTCCGGGCGAATTGCCAGAAAGCTCTATCCGAACGCGGATATCACAGTTGGCGGTTTTGAAAACACGGATCACCGAGATTTTTATGACCTTGCTATCGGCAACGTCCCGTTCGGCAACTACCGTGTCGCGGACAAGCCGTATGACAAGCTGGGATTTACCATTCACAACTACTTCTTTGCCAAAGCGCTGGACCAGGTGAGACCGGGCGGCGTCGTGGCTTTCGTCACCAGTCGTTACACCATGGATCAGCAGTCCCCGGATGTCAGAAAGTATCTGGCGGAACGCGCGGAGCTACTGGGGGCGATCCGTCTGCCCAACAATGCTTTCCGTGCCAATGCCGGGACGGATGTTGTGTCGGATATTATCTTCCTTCAGAAGCGCGACCGGCCTATCGACATTGAGCCGGACTGGGTACACCTTGGGCTTACACCAGACGGGCTTCCGATCAACAACTATTTTGCCGAGCATCCGGAAATGGTGCTGGGCGAGATCAGTTCCGAAAGCACGCAGTACGGAAAGGAAGCGCTGACGGTCAATCCTGTCCCCGGCGCGAACCTGGCTGATCAGCTGGAGAAAGCAATTTCCCATATCCATGGAGAGATCACTGTGCCGGAAATGTCGCTGGAGGATGAAACGGAAGCCATCGACGCGATTCCGGCTGATCCTTCCGTCAAGAACTATTCCTATGCGCTGGTCGGCGGCGAGGTGTATTTCCGTGAAAACTCCCTCATGCGCCATGTAGAGCTTTCCGACAAGGAAAAAGAACGCATGACCGGACTTCTGAGCCTTCGGAAGATCATGAATGAGCTGATCGAGTATCAGCTGGAAGATTATCCGGAGGAAATGATCACAGCAAAACAGCGGGAGCTGAACGCTGCCTATGACAGCTTTACCGAAACCTACGGGATCATCAATTCCCGTGCCAATGCCCGCGCATTTGAAGAGGATTCTTCCTACTATCTGCTCTGCTCCCTGGAGAACCTGAATGATGACGGGACGCTGGAAAGCAAAGCGGATATGTTCACGAAACGGACGATCCGGCCGGAGACCCGCATAACCAGTGTGGAGACGCCGAGCGAAGCCCTGGCTGTTTCCATTGGGGAGCGCGGTAAGGTGGATTTGCCCTTTATGGCGGAGCTTTTGGGAACACCCGGAGAGTATGACGAAATCGAAGCAGATCTTCGGGGAGTGATCTTCCGCAATCCGCTGACTTCTGCCACCCGTCCGGAGCAGGGCTGGGAAACGGCAGACGAATACCTTTCCGGGGATGTGCGCAGCAAGCTGCAGACGGCGGCGTATGTGGCAGAGAGCCACCCGGAGTATCAGGTGAATGTGGAGGCGCTGAAAAAGGCGCAGCCCAAAGACCTGGACGCTTCGGAGATCGACATTCGTCTGGGTGCGACATGGATCGATCCTGATTATATCAATCAGTTCATGTGGGAGACCTTCGGGACGCCGTTTTATCTGAAGCGGAGCATTCAGGTAAAGTTTTCCGAACTTACGGCGGAATGGCGCATCGAAGGAAAAAGCTCTCCCAGCTACAGCGACGTGAACTGCTATGTGACCTACGGAACCACACGTGCCAATGCCTATAAGATTCTGGAGGATACGCTGAACCTGAAGGATATGCGAATCTATGACCAGGTGGAGGATGCGGACGGTAAAAAGCGCCGTGTCCTTAACAAGAAGGAAACTACGCTTGCCCAGCAGAAACAGCAGGCAATTAAGGATGCTTTCCGGGATTGGGTATGGAAAGACCCGCAGCGCCGGGAAGCCCTGACCAGACGGTATAATGAACTGTTCAATTCCACCCGTCCGCGGGAGTATGACGGGCAGCACATTCATTTCGTCGGCATGAACCCGGATATTCGTCTGCGGGAGCATCAGCGCAACGCGATTGCCCATGTGCTCTACGGCGGCAACACGCTGCTGGCGCACGAAGTCGGTGCCGGGAAAACCTTTGAAATGGCGGCGGCAGCCATGGAGAGCAAACGGCTCGGCCTGTGCCATAAGAGCCTTTTCGTGGTGCCGAACCACCTGACGCTGCAATGGGCCAGCGAGTTCCTGAGGCTCTATCCCAGCGCCAAGATTCTGGTAGCGGGCAGAAAGGATTTTGAAAAGAAGAACCGGAAGAAGTTCTGCGCCAGGATCGCCACCGGGGATTATGATGCCGTAATCATCGGCCACAGCCAGTTTGAAAAGATTCCGATTTCAGCGGAACGGCAGGAAAGCCTTCTGCGGGAGCAGATTGAAGAGATCGAGGACGCTATCGCGGAGCTCAAGTACAGCCGGGGTGAAAACTTTACCATCAAGCAGATGGAAAAGACCCGGAAATCCCTGAAAGCAAGGCTGGACAAGTTGTTGGCTGCGGACAAGAAGGACGATGTAATCACCTTTGAGGAGTTGGGCGTTGACCGCCTGTTCGTGGACGAGAGCCATGCGTTCAAAAACCTGTTTCTTTACACAAAAATGCGGAACGTAGCCGGCCTTTCCACTTCGGAGGCACAGAAGTCCTCGGATATGTTTATGAAGTGCCGCTATATGGATGAGATCACCGGAGGCAGAGGCGTTGTGTTTGCTACCGGTACGCCGGTCAGTAATTCCATGACGGAGCTTTATACCGTCATGCGCTATCTCCAGTACAGCACGCTGCAAAGAAAGGGCCTGTCTCATTTCGACTGCTGGGCTTCCACCTTCGGGGAGACAACGACAGCCATCGAGCTGGCACCGGAAGGAACCGGATACCGGGCAAGGACGCGGTTCGCCAAGTTCTTCAACCTCCCGGAGCTGATGAATATGTTCAAGGAAGTGGCGGATATCAAAACAGCGGACACGCTGAATCTGCCGGTTCCGGAGGCGGAGTTTGAAACGGTACTGGTAAAGCCGTCAGACATACAGAAGGATATGGTGCAATCGCTCTCCGAGCGTGCGGCCAAAGTTCATAGCGGTAGCGTCGATCCTACGGTCGATAACATGCTGAAAATCACTTCGGACGGCAGGAAGATCGGCCTTGATCAGAGGCTGATGAACCCGATGCTGCCGGATGATCCAGGAAGCAAGGTCAATGCCTGCGTGGATAAAGTGTTCTCCATCTGGGAGGACGGGAAGGAGGAAAAACTGACGCAGCTTCTGTTCTGCGATATGTCCACGCCGACGAATGACGGCAGCTTCAATGTCTACGATGATATCAAGGCGAAGCTGATCGCCAGGGGCGTTCCGGCAGAGGAAATCGCCTTTATCCATGACGCGGATACGGAAGCGAAAAAGAAGGAACTATTCGGCAAAGTCCGTACCGGCCAGGTGCGGGTGCTGATGGGCAGTACGCAGAAAATGGGTGCCGGCACCAACGTGCAGGATCGCCTGATCGCTGTGCATCACCTGGATGTAGGCTGGCGGCCTGCGGACATGACACAGCGCAACGGTCGAATCATCCGCCAGGGAAACATGAATCCTAAAGTGCAGGTGTATCAGTATGTGACGGAGGGAACCTTTGACGCTTATCTCTGGCAGACGCTGGAGAACAAGCAGAAATTCATTTCTCAGATCATGACCAGTAAATCGCCGGTCCGTTCATGCGATGATGTGGACGAGCAGGCACTTTCCTATGCGGAGGTGAAAGCTCTCTGTGCCGGTAATCCGCTGATCAAGGAAAAGATGGATCTGGACATTGATGTGGCGCGGCTCCGCGTCCTTCGAGCAGACCATCAGAGCCAACAGTTCCGTCTGGAAGACCAGCTGTTGAAATACTTCCCCGCGCAGATCGAAAAGACACATGGCATTATCCGGGGGCTGGAAGCAGACGCAAAAACTGTTGCTATGCACCCGATTGTTAAAGATGGCTTTACCGGCATGACGGTCGGCAGCACGACTTTCGATAAAAAGGAAGATGCCGGAGCGGCAATCCTCGCGGCTTGCAAGGAATACAAGGGGCATGATCCCATGGAAATCGGCAGTTACCGCGGATTCAAAATGCTGCTTTCCTATGACAGCTTCGATAATGCCTATCAGCTTTCCCTAAAGGGTGAGATGAATCATTACGTCACGCTGGGGACGGATGCCAGAGGCAACCTGACCCGCATCGACAATGTTCTCAGCGGTATTGAGGGCAGAATCGAGACGACAAAACAGAAGCTGGAAAGCCTCTATCAGCAGCAGGAAGACGCAAAAGCGGAGCTTGGAAAGCCGTTCCCGCAGGAAGCGGAGCTTCAGCAGAAATCCGCCCGTCTTGCGGAGCTGGACGCGGCGCTGAACATGGATGAACACGAGACTGTCGGCGTGATCGGAGAAGACGATCCTGATCTCGAAGACGGCGGTGTCTCCATGGTCGCCGAGAAATCTTCCGTGATGGAGTATCTGAAAAATCCGCCGGAATGCGCTACTTCCAGCAAACCCCGGAAGCGTGAGGAGGAAGTGCTGTGAGCAGGACAAAGACAGAGAATATCCTGATCCGCGTCACGCCCGCAGAACGGAAACGCATCGAGGCTAAAATGGCGGAGCTGGGTATCCGCAACATGAGCGCCTATATCCGAAAAATGTCCCTGGACGGGCTGTGCGTTCAGCTTGACCTGAAGGATATCCGGGACTTCACGGAGCAGGTCAGCCGCATCGGAAACAACCTGAACCAGTATGCCAAGGTGGCGAATACTACCGGCAGCATTTACGCGCAGGATATCGCTTATCTGCGGGAGCAGTTCGCCGTTCTCTGTGACATGGAGGGAAAGATACTGGCAAAGCTTGCCGCTATCAGATGACGGCGCATTTGCAGGACATTTGAACCGCAAAAGGCATCGGGAGACCGGTGCCCATACATCACCTGATAATCCTTTTCGACATCGTTGAGGGATTGACAGAGGGAGAATACAATAAAGACAGAAAGAGACGAAGGAGGCTGTCAACATGAAGATCATTCGATTCATCGGCAAAATAGCAGCGCTGCCGCTGGCAGTCATCGCGGCGGTTCTGGGATTCATTTTCAACCTGGCAACGAACCTGTCCGGGTATGTGATCGGACCGGCAATGCTTCTGATCCTGGGCTTTGATATCTGGTTCCTGATTCACACGGCATGGCAGCATGTGCTGATCCTGACACTGCTGGAAGGATGCTGTCTGGCGGTGCTGTTCGGGCAGGCGGCGGTGCTGGAATTCCTGGACAATATCCGTGACGGGCTGTTCCAGTTTGTAAGATCATAAAGAAGAATAGACGCGAGGGGGCTGTCCGCAGCAGGGATGTTGTGGGCAGCCCCCTCCTTTTCGTGCATGGAGGAAACTATGGCAGCGACAAGACTGATTGCATTACACGTGAACAAGGGCAAGACGGTGGCACAATGCCTCTCGGAACGGCTCGATTATTCGCAGAATCCCATCAAGACCGAACAGGGAGAACTGATCACTTCCTACGCCTGCCAGCCGGAGACAGCGGCGACGGAGTTTCTGCTTTCCAAACGGCAGTACCAGCAGATTACCGGCGAGGAATACAAGGGAAATATCATCGCCTATCAGATACGGCAGTCCTTTAAGCCGGGCGAGATCACGCCGGAGGATGCCAACCGGCTCGGGTACGAACTGGCTATGCGCTTCACGAAGGGACAGCACGCCTTTACTGTCTCCACCCATACTGACAAGGCCCATATCCATAACCACATCATTTTCAACTCCACGACGCTTTCCTGTGACCGGAAATTCAAAAACTTCTTCTTTTCCGGGCTGGCTTTGCAGAGGCTCTCCGACATCATCTGCTTTGAACACGGCTACTCGATTATCGAGAAAAAGCCCGTGTCAGAACGGGAGAAACGCACGGTCTATCCCAAGCGCCATACCATTCGAGAAGAGCTCCGTTCCGTCCTGGATGATCTGATTCAGAACAAACCAAAGGACTGGGAGGATTACCTGCGCCTTCTCCGTGAGGAAGGATATGAAATCAAGCGCGGGAAGCACCTGGCGCTGAAAGGCAGAGCACAGAAAAAGTTCATCCGGCTGGATTCTCTGGGCGAAGGTTACTCTGAAAGTGAACTGAGAGAAAAGGTCATTCATGCTGGTACACGGCACGCGAAAAGAGAGGCTGCTCCTCCGGCGGTCGATCTGCTGATTGATATTCAGAACCGGGCTCTGGGCAAAGGCGTCGGCTATGAAATCTGGGCAAAGAAACACAACCTGAAAGAAACGGCAAAGACGCTTCTTTTCCTGCAACAGCACAACATCCACAGTTACGAAGAACTGGAAAAGGCGGTTCAGATGATGGTAGACGGTTCGGATTCTCTGTTGGCGTCGATCCGTGAAAAGGATGTCCGGATCAAGGAGATTGATGCCCTGAAACAGCATATCTTCAACTACAGCAAGACCCATCAAATCTATCTGGAATACAAGCGGCTGCCGCAGGGAAAGAAAGATGCTTTCTACGAAGCACACCGCGCTGAACTGGAGCTGCATGAGGCGGCGAAGAATGCGTTTGACGCTCTGCCGGAAGGGACAAAACTCCCGACCATCAAGGAACTGAACGCCGAGAGAAAGCGGCTGGTCGAGGAACGGAAAGCCGAGTATGAACAGTACCGTCCGCTCCGGGATCAGAAGAAAGATTTCCTGAGAGCCAAGCAGAATGCGGACATGATCTTACGCAGGCAGCAGGAAGAACGGGACGAGCGTCCGAGAGAAAAATAATGTGGGACAACTTGTCCCAATTAACGCATCTTCGTTCTTGCAAGACGCAAGATTTCCTTGAAATTAGCTGTGGTTTATGGTATAAATGAAACCGGCTATCAGCAATCGTTGATTTGATATTTGTTGGAATATTTGAGAATGGAGGTTTGCTTATGGCAGTAAGCTACAACAAGCTTTGGAAGCTAATGATAGACAAGAAACTTAGTAAAACAGAACTGACTCATATCGCGGGAATCAGCACGAATGCCATGGCGAAACTGGGACGGGATGAAGATGTACGTGTAAATATTCTTGAGAAGATCTGCATAGCCTTGGACTGTAATGTTGAGGATATTGTCGAATTCATTGCTGAACCAACAATGGAGGAGAAATGAAATTGAGAGGTATGATTAAAAGAGCCCTTTCTGTCTTATTAGCTTTATCGATGGTATTGTCAACTACTGCCTGTTCCAAAAAAACTGTAGACACAGGTTTATCAGATCCCAATCCACAGGTTATCGTTGAAAACATCGAAACCGAGAACATAGAGACGGAAAATGTTCTTACAGAGTTTATTACAAGCGAGATATACCTTGAGGAACTTATCTTAGCTGAAGACAAAATAACAGAGCTGCTTCTTGAAGAAGAAACAATAAATGAAGTGCTCTTGTGTAAGACCATTTATGTTCCTCAAGACAGTATAGATGAGTTCTCAGAGCACAGCCAGTTAGCCGGATTGTTTGGCGAGGGTGTTGATATTTCTTCTGTATTGAAGAAAGTGGCGGTAGGTACCGGCATTATCATCACACTTGCTGTGGTGAAAAAGGCTGGACTTCCTGATCCAGTTGCCAGTGCAGTATTCGCGGCAGCCGATAAGTCCTTACAGTTTGCTGAAGGTGGTGCTGCGATAGGTTCGCTGTTTGGGGGATTAACCGGTGCCGCAAATGAAATTGATCAATCAGGAAGAACCTCTGCTGTTATTGGCTTTGCAATGGCAACGGCGGGTTTGATTCTATCTATCGTTTCATTAGTTGGAGAAATACCGTCTGGAGGCACAACAACCGTAACTCTTGCCCAGGGCATCAAGCTTGTCATTGCCGGAGTGTCTGTTATAGCAGCAACAGGAACAACTGCCTACTCGGGCTATAATGCGGTAAAAACATTTACCGCAACAGATTCTTCTGAGATCGACTGGGATAACATCGATTGGGAAAAGGTCGGAGTCTCCGCAGCACAAAAGGCTATCAAAAATGGTGCTGACGGCTATATGTGGGGTTCTATAGTTGGAACGGTCTATGGCGGAGCTGAAGGATACGATTTCTATCAGAAATACAATACTCCCTATACCGCTTATAACAATCGTATAATGCAAACTCCTAAAGACGGGAATGGCGGAAAATGGAGCGGAACAAGAGGAGAATCCGATTTTATACTTGATGAACCGATACAGCTACCCAATGGAACAAAAATCACAAAAGTTACGTATAAGAACGGTGTTCCCGACTTTTCACCATACCAAGTGGCTCAGGTCAAAATCCCAAGGATGACGAACCAAAGGCTTGGTGAGGGCGGCAACTACGAGCAGGCTGACACAGCCCTCGCCGAGTACTGGACGAGGATCAAGTATAACAATAAGAGTTGGTCACCACGAGATGTTGAGGCATATCGCACCAGTAATAATTTAACATGGCATGAGATGAGTAATATGGAATCCATGCAGCTTGTGCCTTACGAAGTGAACCACACTTTCACTCATTATGGAGGTGTAGCAGAATATAATGCGATGGTTGGCCAGAAAGGAGCGTCCGATTTTGATTAACGAGCTTGAAATACAAATATGGGAAAGAGATTTTACGCTGCCTGTTAAATACGATTGCTATCAAGGAGAAGAAGTTACTCCAGAACAAATCAAGGCTTTGGATAGATTCAAGAAGCGGCGAAAAATGATAGAGAAGTCCAAAGCCAAGGTTGAAGCGTATTGCAGAGAGAAGGTGCTGGAGGACGATGAAAACGAAAAGAAAGATAACGTTTTCAGCTATGTCAAGCCAGAGTATCTATTTGTAAAACGTGAAGAAGATCCGCGGGTTATCATGATGTGCAAATACCGCTATGATCTGGAACATGGGCTTGCTGTTGTTTTTTCATCAAATGGCAGCATTGTTGTCGGCAGTCAGGATATGATCCTGTAAAACAACTGATGATATCAGTGGGAAAAATAAGAGATAGGGAGATCAAGAACATGAAAAAATTCAACAGAGTACTTGCATTACTGCTTATGGTGATCGCCACAATGTCGCTGACAGCGTGCAGCCTGTTTTCAACCAGCTATACTGCGGCATCGGGCTTCTTTTACAGCAGTGATAAAGGCCATAGCTACGGTGACGGAACAAAAGAATATGAAGTAGGCGAAACCGTATACATGAAGGTGAAGTTTAAGGTCACTTCTGACAAGAAGAAGACCACACAGGTAAAAGTCGTACTGACTATCCCGAACGTTCAGAACGTAGACGCAAAGTACATGGACGGACAGGTCATTACCCCCAATTTCGATGCGGTTAATAACGTGACAACGTATGAGTTTACCGCTAATGCATCGAAAAATGCCAATGAGCAGGAATGCGTTATTCAGTTTGTGCCTAATGCGCCGGGGTCTGTAACCATGACACTTGTGTACGATGATAACATTGATTCTTCATACGATATTCAGAGCACTTTGGAGTTTGTAGAGGCAAAGGAAGAACCTAAGGAGGACTAATCATGACAGGTTATTGGACTCGGCACCGACTGTTATGGACATTGATTCTCTGTGCTGGTATTGCATTGATTACGAGCTTCCTGTTTGTATACCCTTCTATCATGCAGGAAGCAAGCTTGTACAATACTCAGAGCATCTATAAGAATTCCGAGATTGATTTTGTTGCGCCGGAACCTTCTTTTGAGCAGGTGAATGATCTCCCAGGAACAAATGGAATAGATAAAGTCTTCCCGTATTACCTGACAAAGACTCAGGTTAATGTGAATGGCTCTTCTCGTTCTACAACGGTTTTACTGAGTGATCGTTTTGAAAACGTCGGCATGACGATGTACAATGCAAATCGTCTAATAGAACAGTCGAAAACCGAATATGAAAATCCTATATTGGTCGATTGGCAATTCTGCCAAGATACATCAGCAAACATAGGCGATACTGTTTCTTTAACCATTGGCGGGAATAGTGTTGAGTACAAAATCTACGCTATTTATGAAACGAACAGTATCTATGATGGAGGCGCGGTCCTGGCGAGAATAACGGATGCGCAGAGAGAAGCTATTGCACAGCAATCTAACAATAACGGCTATTCCGGCATGTACGTTTCAGCAAGTGATTATAGTGCCTGCAAGGCCTATTTAACAACGGAATACAGGCCGCTTGGAAGGCTGAAGAGTCGCGATCAGTTCAGTGATGATGCTCAGTATCAGGTTCATTATGATGCCATAATGTCTTCCGGATATGCTAATGAGATCACTGATTTCCGTGCAAGGGAAAGCAGCTTATCAAAGGCAGGAAGTTCCTTCATGGTTTGGCTGGGAGCTGTTATCGCGGCGGCAGCGTTGCTGGTGTTTAATCTTATTATGTCCAAACGCGGGTGCGAAAAGGTTTATTTCAGAAAGCATTGCCTGCCCAAGGGCCAGGATGTCAAATCGTATTACAGCATTTCATTTGTCCTTGAGCTTCTTTTGTCTGTTGTGCTTTTCGGTGCATTGTTGTTTCTGCGGATCAATCTATCAAAAGAGTATATCCCCGGATCAGCAATCGGCTTTAAGATTGCAATAGTTCCCGCTGCTATGGTTATTGCAGAGATCATTTGCCTTGCCATGAATAAATCAATGGTTTCAGAATTGACAAAGCAGGTTGAAGCAGAAATGCGGAAAAAGAAACAGCAAGAAGAAAAAATTCGCAATGAATCCGAGTCAGAAGATGAAGACGATCAGATTCAGGAGAAGACAAAAACCAGTAATTAACGGATAGGAACGGCCAGGTGAATCCAATGGAGAACAAACAGATAAACCTTCATATGGATAGAAAAAGAGCATCGCTTGGGCTACTCCTGATAGGGGTATCTTGAAAATGTGTCTCGGATTAGGCAGACAGTGCGATTGCACTGTCTGCCTTTTCTGTTGTTTTCGCAGTTTCTTCTTCGATGATATCTGCCGTATCCTCAGTTAAGTCGAAGTCCCGGAACTGGATGCGCACCTTCTGCGGGGAGTGCTTGGAGTATTTGACTTCCTTTTCATAGACGATGATCTTGGCGACGAAGGTATGGAGCAGTTCCGGGGTCAGCGCGTCCATGTCGGTGAAGCGCTTGGCCTTGGCGATGAAGTTCCTGGCGTTTGCGACGCTGCTCCGCAGCTTCTCCAGTCGTTCCGCCTTTTCAGGGATGGATTCGGCCAGCTGTTTCTTCTCCTCGGTGTAGGCGGCGGAGAGCATTCGGAACTGTTCGCTGGTCACCCGCCCCAGGGCACTGTCCTCGTACATCCGCTTGAACACCGTATCCAGTTCCCCGGCCCGCTTCTTCATCGCGGACAGCTCCCGTTCCACCAGCTTGATCTCTTTCGCCACCTCGGAGGACTGCTTCTGCTGAATGTATTCCGCGAACTGCTCTGGATGGCTTCTGGCGAACGCGGCGGCTCTGCGGATGGTTTCCAGTACGATCTCCGTGAGCGCGACCTCACGGATATAATGCCCTGTACAGGCTTCGGCGCCGTCTTTCTTATAGGTGCGGCAGGTGAAGTTGTTCTGTTCCGGCTTCATGGTGTGGGCGCGGTGCAGTACCATGGGCTTTCCGCAGTCGGCGCAGTACACCAGGCCGGAGAACATATCCTGCTCGTCCATGTTGGTGCGGCGGCGCTTGTGGGAACGCACCTCCTGCACGATGTCCCATGTCTCCTGGTCCACCAGGGCCTCGTGAGTGTTCTCAAATACGAGCCAATCGGACTTGGGACGCTCCCACTTCCTCTTATCCTTATAGGACTTAGAGCTGTACCGCATATTGACCGTGTGCCCAAGGTAAACCATGTTCTGAAGCATATCCGCCACCATATCACTGGTCCAGTTATACGGGTGTTCCGTGTTCAGACCGGAGTGGGAGATCCCGTACTTGGTGCAGGCGTACATGGACGGAGAGTAAATGCTTTCGTTCTTGAGCTGTTTTGCGATCTGGGACGGTCCCATGCCGCTGGCGCACATGGCGAAGATGCGTTTCACGACCATGGCCGCTTCCTCGTCTACCACAAGCGGAGATTCCTTTTCCTCTCCCTTGCGGTAACCGTAGGGAGCGCGGGTCCCGACCCGGACGCCCCGCTGCGCCTTAGCGTTTAAGACTGCCCGTACCTTGCGGCTGCAGTCCCGAACGTGCCACTCGTTGAACAGGTTTTTGAACGGCATCAGCTCGCTGCTGGTTTCGTACAGGGTGTCCACACTGTCGTTGACGGCGATGTACCGCACATTGTTGGACGGGAAGATCTCCTCAATGTAGAGCCCGGTGTGGAGCTGGTTTCTGCCCAGACGGGACAAGTCCTTGGTGATGATGACGGCCACATTGCCGTTTTCCACTTCCTCCATCATCTCCTCGAAGGCGGGACGGTTGAAGTTGGCGCCGGAGTACCCGTCGTCAATGAAGAACCGGGTGTTTGAGAAACCATTGTCATCCGCATATTTTTTGAGGATGAGTTTCTGATTCTGAATGCTGTTAGAGTCGCCCTCCAGATTATCATCACGGGAGAGACGGCAGTATAGTGCTGTGTATTTCTGGTTTGGCTGTAACATTTTGACCTCCTTCGATTGGCCAAACCGATTGAGAGATTGTAAGGATACAATACTCTCAATCGGCTCGGAAGTCTATTGGAACCCGTGATCAGGCGGAAAGATTTTTCGCGTCCTCGGTCAAGTCGATGACCTGCTTCATCAGATCGGAGAGCTTGGCCCTTCCTCTGGTGCCAAACTCAGCGCAGACAATGTACTCTCTGCCCGCGACCTGCTGGCGGCGGCTCTTGACGATCTTTCCGTCGCATTCCTCCACCAGCGTATCCTGCACCGCCTTGGCGGAGGGAATGTCCCAGTTGTCACGGTGATCCTCACCTTCAAAACAGCTTCGTTCATTGTAGTTGTAGCGATATGCCATATAGTCTCCTTCCTCATGCTCAGTACATGATCTGCTGATAAGTCTGTTCATCTTCGTGATCGTCCTCTTTCTGACCGAGGGCGATTTTCTTTTCCTTTTCTTTGCGGAGCGTTTTGCTGTCTGCGTGATGACGCATGGTGGTGCTGTCCATCACAGGTCCAGCAGACTGAGACTGCTCCAGTCTCCGCCCCAGGCCCACCACATCAGGAACAACACTGCCAGCGCCATCAAAATGGTCACCACCGTCGGCCAGTCCGATTCCGGAAGATGCAGTTTGGGCAGTCTGATGCTGGGGATGGAGAAACGCTTCTCTTTCTTCTTCCCAGCCTGTTCTGCCATCTCCTCCAGACGCTTCACCGCTTTCAGCAGTTCGTCCATCTGCGCCCGTGTCGGGAGCTGCGCCAGCGACTCGCTGATCTTCTTCTGGTGGCCGGCCTGTCTCTCCGCGTGATACCCCAGCGTGTAGAGGTACTCCACCAGATCCTCCCATTCCTCTTTCGTGGGATACGCTTCGGGCGGAGGCGTCGGCTCCTGCGCTGTCGGCTGTGGTGTAGACTGTGCCGTCTGAACGGGCTGGTTCAGTGCCATGAGCTCGTCCATGGATAATTTCTTCTCTGATCCTGAATTCATATTCCATATTCTCCTTCAGATATTTGTCCCCGAACAGCAGGCGGTCACGGCACTGCCAACCGCTGGGTGTGGTGTAGGTGATGTTTTTCCGGGACTTCTCCCAGCGGACTTTGAAACCCTCGCTCTCCATCAAGGCAATGAACTCATTCCGGCTGGAGGCGTGGCGCATACAGTCGTTGATGATATTCATGAGCTGCAGTTTTTTGCTCTGACCACGGGCCGCCGTGTGATACTCGCCAATGGTCATGGTTTTTGTTTTCTGCTTCTGCTCCCTGGGTTCGAACACAGGAAGAGAAAATTCCATGCACACCTGATCGTTGCGCTGCCGCAGTTCCTGAAGCTGCTCCTTGGCGATGTGCAGTTTACGGCCAGAGTCGAAGTTGACAGAGTTGATCAGGAAATGTGAGTGTATATGCTCACGGTCAGTGTGGGTACAAACCAGAACCTCACAGCCCTCGTAGTACTCGGCCAGCTTCAGCGCGGCGGCATGAGCGGTGGCCGGATCGACCGCTTCGTCTTTTGGGAAGCTCTGCACCATGTGGTAGAACATCACACCGTCGGTTTTGTGGTAGAGCCGCTTGGTCATCATGAACTCGGAGTAGACACTTTCCGGCTGACAGTTGATCCCTGTGACCAAGCGCTGCCCCTCGAACTGTGTTTTCTTGTCCTGCATGGTGTAGCGCATCACGGCGCCCATGCAGCCGCTGCTTTGGCCACGCTTGTAGTTGGTGAACGATACGATAGCCATTGTGTTCACCACCGCTTTCGTTCCAGGATCATCCGGACGGCATCACGCAGTTCAGAGAACACCTGAAGCACGCTGTCCAGATTGATAACAGCGACTCGTCCCATGTGCGCCAGAGTGACGAGCTGATTCAGATTTCTGCCGATGGACTTCAGCTCCTTCAGCACTTCCTTCAGCCCGTCGATGATGACGACCTGCTTACCCAGACAGCATGCAGTCACATAGTCGCTCATGGACATTCCGGAGCGCTTTGCCAATTCCTTGATGACCTCCCGGTCAGCGGAAGCCATCCGGGTACTGAATTTAATATCTTTTTTCATTTAGATCCTCCAAGTCGTAGATAAAGTGGGTCCGGGCAACTGCCCGGAAATTATGCGGAAGGCGGGCGGCGGCTGTGCCGACGACCAGACAATTGCGATGCTGGCCCTCCCAAAAGGGAGGAATTTTCGCTCTACCGCTTCCGCTCAAAATACGGGCAGGCCAGGAGCGTTACCCGGTAACTCTGTTTACAGGGATGTTTGCACCGCAGACAGATTTTGTTATAGGAAACATGCCCGCTGGGCGTACGGAAAAAGTCCCATTGACTGGTTTGCTTCATAATTTTTGATGTACCTCCACATCTTTAATTTTTAGGCGAGATCCCCCTGCTTTTCGGGGTAAATCCCGCTTCAGCGCCGTTTATTTCTCGCGGCCGGGTGGTTACGCCTCCCGCTCTGCAAAGCCGCTCAAATCGGCTCACAGGCGGGAACAGGGTCGCAAGGGTCGATTTCCGGGGCACCCTGAGAATCGTCACTATAGGCACGGCGCAGCTCGATGATTCGCTTTCCGTTGCTGCGCCGAACGGACACTAAAATACCGTTTTTGCTTAGAGCGTCAACACTTTGCAGAATCATGCGGGACACCTTCTTCGGCGTGATACCCTCCCGTCCGTCGGGGTCGATCTTCTGGGACAGCTCCGTGGGAGTGCCGATAAATTCAGAACGGGAAAGGATGTGCAGGCCCCGAGAGAGCAGAGAGTCCACCACAAAGTTCAGCGGCTGGAGCGGCTGGCTCATCAGCGTCTCGCCGTCGATGGTGTGGAAGCGTTTGTCAGATTGTTTCATTTTGATTTCCTCCTTCGTTGTTTTGGGCAAAAGAAAGCTCCCACGAAAATGTGGGAGCAGTATCCATATTGCATTTTCAACGGAGTCCCTTTGCCCTTCACTTGATGATTCTTTGGATTCTGATAAAATGAGAATGTCATAAGACAGCATCAAAATATATATAGGACAGGAGGAACAAATCAATACAACACATAAGGAGATCAGCACAATGAGGCATTTATTGAGCTGCGAATTTAATATCGATACCGCCTGTGTGGAGCTGTGCTTCGCTGACGGCAGTATGATTTCTATAGACTGCACCGCCGCCCAAAGCGAGGTGGCCGACAATATGTACCAGCGGTCAGAGCTCGACGATCTGATTTACAACGATCCGGCAGCATACCTGAAAACCGTAACAGAATATAAACCTCTGGATTGATGGCCAGAGATAAAGCAAGCCGCCTGTGCGGGCATACTAAATGCTCGTACAGGCGGCTTTTTCTCTGGTTCTATTTTTTCAATCATTCTACAATCGTAACGTTAGCCACAAATCGGTAGATGACGAACGGAACCAGCATACCCAGAGTAACTCCGGCCAGCGGGCTTCATGCAAGTGACAGAATTTAGGACAGGAAGTCTACATCCAAGACACTTTGTCTGTAACTGCTTCGAAACAGTTGCATCATCCCAGAATCGCCTTCATATCTTCGTCCGGCGTTGTGATCGGTGCAATATTGTACTGTTCCACCAGAAAGGAAAGCACATTGGGAGACACAAAGGCAGGCAGTGTGGGGCCAAGGCGGATGTTCTTGATGCCCAGGTGCAGCAATGTCAGCAGGATGCTGACGGCTTTCTGCTCGTACCAGCTCAGCACCAGAGACAGGGGCAGCTCATTGACGCCGCAGTCAAATGCATTTGCCAGAGCCACAGCCACTTGAATGGCGCTGTAGGCATCGTTGCACTGGCCCATATCCATCAGCCGGGGCAAACCGCCGATGGTACCCAGATCCAGATCGTTGAAGCGGTACTTGCCGCAGCCAAGGGTCAGGACGACGGTATCGGCAGGGGTTTTCTTCACGAATTCGGTGTAGTAGTCCCGGCCGGAGCGGATGCCGTCACAGCCGCCCACCAGGAAGAAGTGGCGGATGGCGCCGGCCTTCACAGCCTCGATGACCTTATCCGCCACGCCCAGGACAGTGCCACGGGCAAAGCCGGTTATGACGGTGGCACCGCCGTTGATGCCTGTCATGGGGCGGTCTTCGGCGTAACCACCCAGCTCCAGTGCCTTTTCAATGACGGGCGTGAGGTCACGATCCTCACCGATATGGACGGAATTGGGAAAGGACACAGCCTCGCTGGTAAAAACACGGTCTGCGTAGCTGGCCTTGGGCGGCATCAGGCAGTTGGTGGTGTAGAGGATGGGAGCGGGAAGCTCTGCAAACTCCTTCTGCTGGTTCTGCCATGCGGTGCCGAAGTTACCCTTCAGGTGGGGGTACTTCTTCAGCTCCGGATAGGCGTGAGCGGACAGCATTTCGCCGTGGGTGTAGATGTTGATGCCCTTTCCTTCCGTCTGCTCCAGCAGGCACTTCAGGTCGTAGAGGTCGTGGCCGGTGATAACGATGAAGGGGCCCTTCTCGATGGTCAGAGACACGGTAACAGGAGCGGGTGTGCCGTAGGTTTCCGTATTGGCCCGATCCAGCAATGCCATGATGGTCAGGTTCTTTTCGCCCGCCTCCATGATAATGGGCAGCAGCTCCTCCATCCCCCAGTCCTCGCCCAGGGCAAACAGCGCCTTGTACAGGAACTGATTCACGGCTTCGTCCCGGTAACCCAGGACGCTTGCGTGGTAGGCGTAAGCGGCGATACCCCGGATGCCGAAGAGGATCAGGGATTTCAGCGACCGAATATCCTCCTGGGCGTTCCACAGTTTCTTCATGTCGTAGTCGGCGGTACGGCCGCAGGCATTTTCGCAGGTGGCACAGTCAGGAACCATCCGCTGCTTTTCGGCATGGACCCGGTCGATCAGACCCCGAAGAGCCTCGTCGTCGAAGTTCACATTGGTCAGGGTGGAGAACAGGCTTTCCTGCACCAGCTTATCATCTGCGGAGCCGGTAGTGCCGCCGTCTGTTGCTCTGGCCAGGCCGATCAGGGCCCCGGTCAGCGCATCCTGAAGCGCAGCGTCAGCGGCAGTTTTTCCGCAGACACCGGCCTTGCCGGTACAGCCGCTGCACCCAGCGGTCTGTTCGCATTGAAAGCAAAACATTTGAGGATCCATTTGGGGTTCTCCTTATATCATTTTTTATTTCATTTTTCCATCAGTGGTAATCGTAATCGTTCGGAAGGGGATTTCCTTCCCGCTGCTGTCAAGCGCTCGTTCAACCGCTTTTTCCAGCCCGCCGCAGCAGGGGACTTCCATCCGAACCAGAAGAATGTCCCGAATGTCATTTCCTTTGAGGATCTGAGACAGCTTTTCCGAATAGTCCACACCGTCCAGCTTGGGGCAGCCGATGAGAGTGATGCGGCCGACGATAAAATCCTCATGGAAAGAGGCATAAGCATAGGCCGTGCAGCTGGCGGCGATCAGCAGGGACGCCCCCTGAAAGTAAGGGGCCTGGATAGGGGCCAGTTTGATTTGGACGGGCCATTGAGACAGCCGGCTTTCGGTCTGCGCTGCATAACAGTCGCAGCTTTGACGGGGAATGCTTCGTGCTTCTGTCCCCGGACAGCCACAGGGGAGCGGATGCTCCTGTTTCTTTGCCAGAACTGCTGCATGGTCGTAAGCAGCGGCTTCCCGCTCTGTAAAAGAGATCGCTCCCGCCGGACAAGCAGGCAGACAATCCCCAAGACCGTCGCAGTAATCGTCCCGGAGCAAAATTGCTTTCCCATTTTCCAGACCGATAGCCCCTTCGTGGCAGGCTTCCACGCAAATACCGCAGCCGGTACAGGCGTCTCTATCAATTTCAATGATTCTCCGAATCATGTTCATTCCACCTCCATTTGTTGTTCCGGTTGACACCGTACTTGAATGATACTAAAATTTAAGCAACAAGTCTGTTTGATTTCAAACAAGGAGACTGAAAATGAAAGCATATTTATCGCTTTTGAAGCATACCCCCTTTTTTATGGCCATGTCAGATGAGGAGATCCTGTCGATCCTTCAGTGTATGAGCGCTGTTGTAACACCCTATCCCAAGGGTAGCTATATCCTGAGAGCTGGAAACAGCACCGAGGTCATGGGAATTGTCCTATCCGGCTCCGCAGTCATTGTTCAGGAGGATGTGTGGGGACATCGGAATATTCTGGACATTCTTTCTCCCGGAGATTCCTGTGGGGAGGTATTCGCCGCCTCCATGGGGAGTGTGCTGAATGTGAGCGTGGTCGCCGAAGCCGATTGCCAGGTGTTGCTATTGAACATCAACCGCATTCTCTCAGCCTGTTCAAATACCTGTTCCCACCATGCTCAGCTGATCCGCAATCTGGTCAATGTGATCGCAGGCAAATCTCTGCGGATGCATGATAAAATCAATCATATCAGCAAACGATCTACCAAGGAAAAGCTCCTGTCTTACCTGTCATCGGAAGCAGACCGGTGCGGCAGCCTGTCCTTTACCATCCCCTATAACCGCCAGCAGCTGGCGGACTACCTCTGCGTCGAACGGGCCGCCATGTCGGTGGCGCTTTCTCAGATGCAAAAGGATGGGATACTTCAGTACAGCAAAAACAAATTCACGTTGTTCACATATTCATCGGATTGATTTAGAATGAGCCGGCTTTGAGAAACGGAAAAACAATTTTGCATAATAACGCAAGCCGCCTGTGCGGGCATGGGAAATGCTCGTACAGGCGGCTTTTTGGGTGTCTATCTATTTTTCAAATGATAATTTTTATTGCTTGACCGATTCGGTTATTGGTGCTATACTCTAAATAACCGAATCGGTTATTATGTAAAAAGGAGAAAATGAATTGGACAAATTTTTGGCCCTGACCGAAGAAAAGAGAACGGCTATTCTCAATGCGGCGCTCCAGTGTTTCGGCAAGTTTGGTTATGAAAAAGCCTCAATCAATGATATTGCGGTAGCCGCACACATTTCCAAAGCGTCTGTGTTTCAGTATTTCGGCAGTAAAAAGCAGCTCTACATTTACCTACTGGAATACTGCAAGAAAATCATAGAGGGAATATTTGACAAGGAAGCCCTCAATTCCCAAACAGATTTGTTCGACAGAATCCTGGCATCCAGCCGCATGGAAATGGAGAGCTTCCAAAACCAGCCCTTTATTTTGCAGTTTATTACCAGCGTCTGGGAGGAAACCTCTCCGGAAGTAGCCGATGCGCTGGTGATTCTGACCGAGGAAGTCTGCAAATTCAGAAACGATATGGTTCTTCGGGAAGATGATGCGCTGAAGTTCAAAAACCCGGAGGATGCCCAGCCGGTCTTTCAAATGCTGCTTCTGATGGCTGAGGGCTATGCGGCCCGGTACCGTGGGGCGGCGGCCTTCGATTTTCAGGCTGTCATCGAGAATTTTGAGGAGAACATCGCAATTCTGCGGAAAAATTTTTATAAGGAGGAGTATCAAAAATGAGTGAGCAAGCAATCGTCTTAAACCAGCTGACCAAGCACTATGGAACCCATCGGGGGATCAACGACCTCAGTTTCTCGGTGAATGAGGGCGAGTTTTTCGGCTTCATTGGCCCCAACGGTGCAGGAAAATCCACCACCATCCGCACGCTGATGGGCCTGATCCATCCCAGCGGCGGCAACGCCTCTATTTTCGGCCTGGACTGTCAGACCAAGGCCAGTGTCATTGCCAGAGATGTGGGCTACCTTCCCAGCGAGAACAGCTATTATGAAAACATGAAGGTGCGGGACCTGCTGCAATACACCGCTGACCTGTACGGCATGGACTGCGAAACGAAAATGTATGAGCTTTCTGAGCGCCTTAATCTGGATCTGACCCGGAAAATCGCAGACCTGTCTCTGGGTAACAAGAAAAAGGTGGGGATTGTGTCTGCCATCATGACCTCGCCCAAGCTGCTGATTATGGACGAGCCCACCAGCGGCTTAGACCCGCTGATCCAGCAGGCCTTCTACGATATTCTGAAGGAGGAGAACAGCCGGGGAACCACCATTTTCTTCTCATCCCATGTCCTCAGCGAAGTACAGAAGCTGTGTGACCGGGTGGCAATCTTAAAAGAAGGCAAGCTCGTGGGCATTCAGTCCATCAAAGAGCTTCGGGAAAGCGGCTATAAAAAGGTCAGCCTCACCGCCAAAACAACCATTCCCCGTGACTTCTGGGGCTTGCCCGGCATTGCCAACTACACCGAGAGTCCTGACAAGACCTCTGTTTCCTTTATGTATAACGGCAATATCACAGCGATCATCGACAAGCTTCACCTGCTGCATTTGGACGATGTGCTTTTGGAAGAGCCCTCTTTGGAGGAAATCTTCATGCACTACTATGCGTAAGGAGGTGTCAGGCATGGTCATTTTGAAATATGAACTGAAAAGGCATCGAACCTATATCCTGGGCTGGGCTATCGCCTTGGCACTGTGTATTTTTTTGATGACGCCGACTTATTACAGCTTTCTGGATGCTGCCTCCGTGGAACTCTTTGAAACCATGGGCACCACGGACTTTTACAGGAGTGTCGGCGTATCGATGGAATACCTAACCTCTCCGCTGGGCATTTATGGGTTCCTGACCAGCTTTTTCATGATTGCCTCCGGCATTTTTGGGATGCACTTCGGCATTTCCATTCACACCAGAGAATGTACGGAAGGAACCTCGGAATATCTGTTTACAAAGCCCTTTCCCCGGAAAGCAATTTATTGGGCAAAGGCATTGACCGTGTTTGTCGGCGTGGCGATTGTAGGTACGGGGTATCTGCTGGCTTCCCTTTTCGCCATGGCAATATTCCGTTCCGGAACTCCTTGGGGAGAGTTTTTCCTGATTGCCCTGTCCCTGACCCTTGTTACGCTGTTCTTCGCTGCAATGGGCATGATGGTGGGAATTTTGTTTTCCCGCAACCGCAGTCCGCTGCTGACCGCCGGATTAGTCGTATTTGTGGAGTATTGTATTACCAGCTTCTCCAACATCGTCAGTAACCGAGCTATCAGCTTTCTGTCTCCCTACTCTTTCTTCGGAGCCGCTGATATCTCCAAAAACGGCTTCTATGACCTCCGGTATCTTGGATGGTGTGTGCTGCTGTTTGCCCTGTTTTTGGTGCTTTCTTACGGTGTCTTTCTGAAAAAAGACATTCAGTTCCGCAGCTAAGGAGGTGTGAACATGAAAACATTGATTAAAAATGAGTTTCGTCAAACAAGAAAACTTTTGTTGATCTGGCTGGGAATCATGCTGCTTCTGTGCGGTTTCTGCTATTTTGAACTTCTGTCTCTACAGGATAGTCTGGATGAAATGGCAGCAATGGTCAGCCAATTTCCGAGACTGATCATGATTATGTTTGGAGTCAAAGGCGACTTGACGACATCCACCGGCTGGTATGTGTGCATCTATTTCTGGGAGGGGCTGCTGGCGTTTCCTTATGCCATGTCTTTGGGACTGTCCTGTGTGGCAAAGGAAAAGAAATTTGGAACATCGGAATACCTGTTCACAAAGCCAGTGAAGCGGAAAACCATTGTTCTGGCGAAGGTGATCGTTTCAGCAGTGAACCTGCTGGTGTTCGCCCTGTTCAGTGGCGTGTGCAATTATTTCACAATTGTTCTTCCTTTGGGCGGTCTGGATCAGCCGGGAGCGGTGCTTTACACAACGATGGGAATGTTCTTTACCCAGATCCTCTTTTTTGCCCTGGGGCTGCTGTTTGCCAGCGTGCTCCTGTCCTATAAGGCTGCGGTGCGGACAGGAACAATTTCCATGCTGGCTGCCTATGCGTTGGCCTTTACTGCCGAGTACACAGGTAATCATTTTCTGGACTATCTGACCCCATTGCGTTATTTTGATGTGTACGAGGTAGCACTGCACGGTTTCCACCTTCCCTATATCTTCTTAACAATCGTTGTGGCAGGCATTTGTGTCGCAGCTGCCCTGAAGCAATGGAAACGGCGGGAATTGTGATTTTACATGAATCGTGTATCTTGAAAAAGGCAGCTAACGATATATGGAGGAAATATTTATGTTACGACCAAAAGAAGTAGTATGTAAATGGGTAGATGCGTTCAATAATCACGATGTAGAAGCAATCGTGAGCTTGTACCATGATAACGCAACCAACCATCAAGTGACAAATGATCCCGTGATTGGGATAGATGCAATCCGAGAAATGTTTACAACAGAATTTGCCACTGCCGATATGACTGCCATTGTAGAGAACATCTTTGAAGATGGACAGTGGGCGATTTTAGAATGGAAGGATCCTCTGGGACTGCGGGGATGCGGCTTCTTCCATGTTGTAAATGGTAAAATTCTGTTCCAGAGAGGATATTGGGATAAGCTGTCTTTTCTGAAGCAGCATAATTTGCCTATTGAATCGTTGTGAAAAGGTGAACAGAGCACGAAGTTGAAGGAAGGGCGAAAATGGAGCGAGGAAGAATTATTGTAATTACAGGCCCTCCGGGAACTGGAAAATCGACAGTATGGATGCCATGGAAGGAATATTCTTCTTCGTCGATGCGGGCGGCTTCCTGAAGCCAAACATACAGGTCGTTGCTCTCTGGGTTACAAGGAAGCTCTGAACCACGCCTCTGACGATACAATGCGTACAAGAGAAAAGAGGGAAAGACCGCTGACAGCATTAAAAAAGATGCAATTTTTTCACAGCATACTTTCCGAACCATGTGTGGTGTATGGCACCGCATTTCTCAGCAACACAATATACCAAGTTCGAGGCGGAGAGTCTATTGAAATAAAAAAATCCGAGGAAGAGAATATCTCTCTGCCTCGGATTTTTCGTTTCATCCCTCAATCGGCTGGTGTAGTACCTTCAATTTCAAGATGTCCCTGTGCGGACACGCCCTTGTCATGCTCTTTTTTGCCTTGGCTCTTGTTTTCATCGGCGTTCTCGCAATACTGTCTATCGGGAAAAATCTTGCACAGATATCTTCACTACTTCGCTCCGATTATGAGTATTCCGTGACGATGAGAGATCCAATCCTTCAAGACGATTATTACCAGTTTGAAGCAGGGATCAGCTATTCGCTGTCGCGAGAATCACAGACCAGTTTGAATGCAGAGATTTTAATGCAGACCGGCGATTCCTTATATACCACTTCTGTCGATTGGAATGCGGAACAGCTCAGCAAATACGGAGTGGCTATCTCGGATGGAATGGCTCGGCGCTATGGACTGAAGCTGGGTGATTTACTGTATTCAAAGCACATAGTAGATGGCACGATACATGAATATACCATCGAACAGATTCTGCCGGAGGTTTCGAATATAAAGTCTTTTGCCAGGAACAGCTTCAGTGAGGGTCTAATCATCATGGGATATGATGATCAGTATGCTGAAAACATCGTACATACCACCAGAGTGTATACAAAAACTCCCATTGATCAGCTGTCTTCATCGGCATCGGATATGCCTGTAAATATTGTATATAGAACAGATGAGATTGCTGTTGTTGTTCGAACGCTTACTCCTTATTTGCTGGCTTTCCTTCTTCTTTCAATCATGGCCTCATATGGAGCCGTCTATTTTACAAACAGAGAAGTCCGGCACAATATGAAAAGGCTGATTATGCTTGGCTTTGACAAGGAGAGTCTTGACAGCTCATATTTCACACGCATCTATAGTGTGTGTCTGCCGGCAATCGCAGTTGCATTCCTGCTATCTATCATAGCAGCATTCATTTCAGGGTTTAGTTTCATGGAAGGGATATATTTTTTGATTGCCGCAGTAATAGAAATAGTTACGGTATTTATTGCTGTAAACGGGTGCAGGAAACGTCTGTGGAGGTAACATTTATGGATAGCGTTTTGAGCATAAGGGATGTATCGATTCAAATAAGGAATCAACAATTATTACAGAATATCTCTTTTGATATCGGTGAAGGCGAGGTCGTTTTACTGTCCGGAGCTAATGGTATTGGTAAGAGTTCTCTTCTCAAAAGCATCCTGCGCCTGGATAACGAAGGGAAGACAATTAACGGCGAGATCATAGTCCGTGGTTTCGGTGACATTCTGAAACTAAATTCTGCGGAAATACAAAAATTCAGATCTCGAATTGCATATGTCCAGCAACGAGATGAATACGCAGAAATGGGCAATATTCAGGTTAAGGATATCATTAGTGAAAGCGGCCAGCCGAGTTCAGGAAAAATGTTAAGCACATCAGAGGTCAACGACTTGATTGATGAGTGGATTCCAAGGCATCATGATAACAGAAGGATATTCGATGCCAAGTCAAAACCGGCAAAATTCAGCGGAGGAGAACAAAGGCTGTTGTCAGTTCTTTCTGTGATCGCAACACGGCCAAACGCGGAGCTGTTGATAGTTGATGAGCCACTAAACAATCTTGACTTTATAAACGCAAGGAACATCAGCAATCTAATCAATAGAGTAATTCGTGACAATCCGCAAATGGCGGTTCTGATGATAAGTCATTGCAGAATCTTTCCGTTTATTACGAGGGAAATCAAACTAACCCCAGGAGGCATTGAAGAAGTACCCGGTCCCTATACTTGCCATAGTTGTTTTGGTGAACACGATGACGAAGGCTTCTACAAGTGAAGCATTGAAGGAAGGCTTGAAATACGGCCTTCCTTTTTAAGTGTCTTCAGACACTCGGCTCATCACCGGAGAAATCCGGGGATGTTCAAGGGGATTGGGGCGCTTCCCCAACGAGCGAAAAGCGGCTGGGTATATACCCAGACACTGCTCGCACAGAATGTACCCGGTATAGAAATTGAAAATCTCAAGCTTGCAGAACTCAAATCGAGATTGAAAAAGTAAAGCCGTTGTGATATAATGATCCGCAGTGTTATAGCCACTCAAAGCTCATAGAAAAGATAAAGGTGAACGAAATGGCAATGAATTACAACAAACTCTGGAAGCTGTTAATTGATAGAAATCTGATGAAGAAAGATTTGCGTGAAATGGCCGGCCTTTCGACTAATGTGATTGCCAAAATGGGTAAGAACGGAGATGTTTCCACGGAAGTTCTCCGGAAGATTTGCAAAGCCTTAGACTGTGGGTTGGATGATATTGTGGAAATAGTGCCAGATCCCGAACCGAGTACAAAAAATGGGACAGCTGGGTCTGTACAATAGATAATGGAGAATTGCGAGATGAACAGAAAAGAATACAGCGCCGGTGCTGTAAAACATTCTTTCTGGTTTATGGAATTCCGCAAGGTCGTATCTCTCCGCCTGGAGGGAAAGACGTGGGAAGAAATAAAGCGTCTGAATGAGGAAGAGAATATCTTCGGAGCGCCGACGACGCTGCGGGCAACGCAGATTTTCAATACGGTTTCGGCCCGTGTAAAAAGCATGGACGATAGCTTCTATCCTGTCTTTGAGGCTTGTGATCTGGCCTCTCAGAAGCTCTTTGCGCTTGTGGCTGCCATGACTTATGACGTGCTCTTTGGTGAACTGGTCTATGAGCTTATCCGGGAGAAAATGATCATCGGCAGCAATGAACTGGCAGACAGTGATCTGAGGATTTTCTTTAAGGATAAACAGCAGCAAAGCGATAAGGCCGCCAAGTGGACGGAGGCCACAATCAAGAAGCTGATGGTTTCCTACAAATCCATGCTGTATGAGGCGGGCGTGACCAATAAGGCAAAGAATGTCCGTGAGATTTACAAGCCTTTACCCGATCCGGCAATGGAACGCTGGATGAAGGATCAGGGAATGAATTATCAGCTGAAAGCAATTACGGGGGTGAGATGATGGCAGGATTACAGGAACGATTAGATCAGATGGAAGCTGCCATCCATAAACCGTCATTCCGGGAAAGCAGCGGAAGGGCAAACGAGGTCAACTATTGGGTGTTTGACTACGATCCGGCAAAGGAACTGGAAGTCCGGGAGCGTGTCGAATACATGAGGAAAAAGAATGCGAAAGGCACTGACGGCTTTGAGCTGGTGGTCTTTGATCTGTATGACATGATCATGGACTATCTGGAGGAAAAGGACTTCGTGAATTCCTATGTCCGCTATGAACAGCGCCGCGGCTTCGACTATATTATCCGGGCAGCATCCACGTCAATGAAGATGAATGAGGACGACAGCATCCTGATCAAGAAGATCGTGGAGCTGACCCCGGAAAACGCGATTGTGTTTTTAATCGGCGTGGGCAAATGCTACCCACTCCTTCGGTCACATAAGATACTGAACAACCTGCATCAATCTGTGCTGAAAGCACCGGTGGTATTGTTCTTCCCCGGAACATATACCGAGCAGGAGCTGATTCTTTTCAACGAAATTAAAGACGATAATTACTATCGCGCATTCAAACTTGTGAAGTGAGGTACGGATATGCAGATCAAGGAAATGTTCAAAAAGTCGATCACCCGTGACATCCAGGGCGTCGTTATTGCCGGACAGGGTGAGAAAACCAATATAGCCACAGAGCTTGAAGAGTACGTAGTAACGCCGGAGCTGCAGCGGCATTTTGCAGATTTCTTCTTTGCATACGCCAAGGGTATCAATGGCGAGACCACCAAGATGGGCGTGTGGATTTCGGGTTTCTTCGGAAGTGGTAAATCTCACTTGCTGAAGATCCTCTCCTACATTCTGGATAATGAAGTTGTCGGCGGCAAGAGAGCCATTGATTATTTCATAGATGACAAGAAGATCACCGATCCGATGGTGCTTGCGGATATGCAGCTGGCGGCCAATACCCCGTCTGACATCATCATTTTCAACATTGATGCGAAGAGCGAATCTGATGGTAAATCCAATAAGGATGCTATCGTAAATGTCTTCCTGAAAGTGTTTAATAACTCCCTCGGATTCTGCGGAGCGATTCCGTATCTGGCTGACCTTGAGCGGAAACTCACCGAGGACGGGAAATATGAGCAGTTCAAGGAGACCTACCAGAGAGTGACTGGTCACGACTGGTATGAGGAACGCCATGAATTCCTTTCCAGACAGGACGGCGTAGTGGATACCCTGATCGAGATGGGTTACATGAGCGAGAAGGCCGCTTGGAACTGGTGCGATGCAGCCATTGGTGATTATCAGATAAGTATCGAAGACTTTGCAAAGCGCGTGAAGTCATACATTGACCGACAGGGCAATAATCATCACGTTGTATTCCTGGTAGATGAGATTGGCCAGTACATCGGTGATGATTCCAAGCTGATGCTGAACCTTCAGACGGTAACGGAAGAACTGGGAAAAGAATGCAAGGGCAAGGCATGGGTTATCGTAACCAGCCAGCAGGATATCGACTCCATCACCAAAGTGAAGGGTAACGACTTCTCCAAGATTCAGGGACGCTTTGACACAAGGCTTTCCCTTTCTTCCGCGAACGTGGATACCGTCATCAAGAAAAGAATCCTGGACAAGACCGATACAGCTGCGCAGACTCTCCGCCTGTTGTATGAGCAAAAAGCAACGATCATCAAGAACCTGATCGTATTCAATGACGGTGTAGAGAAAAAGCTGTATGCAAATGACAGGGATTTCTCGGAAGTCTATCCGTTTATTCCGTATCAGTTCAATCTGCTGGCAAGTGTGCTGACTTCGATTCGTACCCACGGTGCATCCGGTAAGCATTTGTCCGAGGGCGAGCGTTCCATGCTGGCTCTATTCAAAGAGTCCGCTATGGCAATCAAGGATGAAAGCGTCGGGGCAATCGTACCGTTCCACCGCTTCTATGATGCGCTGGAGAATTTCCTGGATCACAGCCATAAGGGCGTCATTATCAAGGCTTACGACAACAGTTATATCAATCCGGATCATAAGGACAAGGACGTTTTCGCTATCAATGTGCTGAAGACCCTGTTCATGATCAAGTACGTCCTTGAGATAGAATCCAACATCGACAATATCACCAGCCTTATGATCGAGAACATTGACGATGATCGTATTGAAATCAAGGGGCGTGTTGAGGAAGCCCTGAAGGTTCTGATGCGTCAGATGCTCGTTCAGAAGAATGGTTCCCATTATGTTTTCCTTACCGATGAGGAGCAGGAAATCAATCGTGAGATCGACAGCCAGAACGTTGAAATGGCCGAGGTCATCAATAAAGTATCCGAGATGATCTATGAGGATATCTTCACGGATAAGAAGTACCGCTATCCCGCGTTCAATGGCCGCTACTCCTTCAGCTTTAATCAGGCTGTGGATGACAGGCCTTACAAAGCAAGTCAAAATTTCGATATCGGTGTCCGAGTGCTTACTCCCTGGTATGAAGGCGGCAACGATGACCTAACACTGCGGATGCTCTCCGGTCAAAAGAGTGAAGTGCTGGTGGTGCTGCCTAACGATGCAGCCTTCCTGGATGAAATCCGTCAGTACCTGAAGATTGAAAAATTCCTACGCCTGAATACATCTACGCAGCTTGCCAAGTACGAAACGATCAAAGAGGCAAAGCGTGTGGAAATGCGAGAGCGCAATGCGAATGCCAAGCTGTATCTGACGGACAGCCTGAAGGAAGCGACTATCTATGTGAACGGCGATGTGGCACGCGTTTCTGCGAAGGAAGTATCCTCTCGTATTACGGAAGCTCTGGGCAGGCTGGTTCAGACCGTTTATAACAAGCTCTCTTATATTGATGCAGCTATGGGTGAAGCAGAGATTCGGAAAATGTTCCACTCCACCAATCAGCTGACTCTTGGCCTTGAAGGTGGTACGGATGCCAACACCCATGCGCTGGATGACGTGCTGCAGTTCATCGCTACCAATACCCATATGCACATGAAGACTTCCATGAAGACAGTCAAGGATCGTTTTATGAAAGCCCCCTACGGTTTCGTGGAGGATGATGTGCATTGGCTTGTTGCGCGTCTGTTCAAGCGCGGCGATCTCGCATTCACGGTCAATGGCGCAAGTGTCAATCAGAACAACAAAACGGATGAGGAACTGATCAGCTTTATCACGAAGAAAGCCTTTGTGGAGAAGCTCCTTCTGGAAGAGCGTATCCGTGTTAATGAGAAGGACAAGAAAGCTGTCCGTGATGTGATGAAAGAACTCTTCGGCACTGCCGGTGTGGCAGAGGACGAAGACAGCATCATGAAGAACTTCCAGAGGTACGCGCAGAATACCATCAATGAAATACTGCGTCTGGAGCCGCAGTATCAGAATTATAAATACCCCGGCAAGAAAGTCCTGGATACCGGCAAGAAGCTGATGCAGAACGTGATTCAGCTTCAGTCCCCGTTGGAATTCTTCAAGTACGTCTCTCAGAATAGAGAAGACTTCTATGATTTTGCAGAAGACTATGAGCCCGTAAAAGCGTTCTTTAATGGTGAACAGCAGCAGATCTTCACCAGGGCGCTGGATATGCTTGCAATCTATGATGACAGCAAGACTTACATCGTAGATGAGGAACTGGAAAAGATCGTTGCGGAAATGCGGCAGATCACCAAACAGGATAAGCCGTATCCCAATATCCCGAAGCTTCCCGAACTGCGGAGCCGGTTCATGGAAGCCTATATGAAGATTCTCAACCGTGAGGAAAAACCAGTTCTGGATGCTATCGATCAGGCGCAGGCCAGAGTGATCGAAGTCCTGAACACGAAGGAGTATGCGGATCAGAAGCGCGCCAAGTATACTGAACTTTTCCATGAGATTTATGACGGTGCGCAGCATTGCAACAACGTATCTTCTCTCAGAAGCTTTGCGGATAAGGCGGATGCTCTGAAGATTCGTCTCATGAACGAGATGGATGCGCTGGATCGTCAGATTGCTTACGAAAAGGCACTAAAAGCCAAGAAAGAGGCTGAAGAAGCCGCCCGCAAGGCAAAGGAAGAAGGAAAAGAAGTAGAGATCGTCACACCGGTTCCGGAACCTGTGAAGATCAAGAAGACGAAGAACGTCACGATCAAAAACATGACGAACACTTCTTCTTGGAGACTGGAGAGCGAGCAGGATATTGACCAGTATCTTGCAGCGCTCAGAAAGGCTCTGTTAGAGGAACTGGAAGGAACCGATATCGTAAATGTGGAGTTCTAATGAGTAAAGACTATTTCAGAAATACTATACGAGCATTAGAAGAATTAAGCAGAACAACGACATATACCATGGAGATCCTCCCTGATCAGGACGGGTATATCGACAAAGAGTGTCCCAATGAAGACTGTCTTTCCCAGTTCAAGGTCAATGATGAGGACTGGGGTAATCTGTTTTCTGACGAGGCCGTGTATTGTCCATTCTGTGGGCATTCTGCTCCAGCGGACAAATGGTGGACAACGGAACAAGTCGAACAGGCGAAGAGGCAGGCGGTAAAGAGTATAGAGGCAAAAATCGGTAATGCTCTCAGCAGGGATGCCAGAGAGTTTAATCGGTCACAGCCAAGAAATAGCTTCATCAAAATGTCAATGAAGTACAAGGGGCCGACTCATTTTGTAAATGTCCCCGCAGAAGCGTTGGCTGAGATGGAGCAAAAGATACAGTGTGACAACTGCGGCGCAAGGTATGCGGTTATTGGCTCAGCATTCTTCTGCCCTTGCTGCGGAAAGAATTCTGCGAGGCTGACTTTTACCAATACCATTGAAAAAGTGAGGGCAAAAGTCAGGAATATTGATGCTATAAGAGAATTGATTTCGCAAACAAGCAAGGACGAAGCAGCAAGGACATGTATTTCGTTGCTTGAAAGCTGTGTCCCAGACCTCGTTGTGGCATTTCAACGTGTTTGTGAATGTGTTTATCCACAGCTTCCGGGTGCCGGTTCGTTACGCCGAAATGTGTTTCAGCGCTTGGATGACGGATCAGCACTTTGGAGGAACCTTGTTGGACAGGGATATGAAGACTGGATTGAATCTTCGGAAATGAGAAGCCTGCGCATCTGCTTCCAGCAAAGACATCTCTTCCAGCATCAAGACGGAATTGTAGATCAGGATTATATCGACAAAAGCGGAGACACGACATATCAGATAGGTCAGCACATCATTGTGAAAAAAGAAGACGTACTGATGTATACGGATATTGTCGAAAAGATTGGCAATCATGTCCTCGGATTATTAGGAGGTACTACTCATGAATAAGACTGCCATAAAAAACTTTGCTATCTGGGCAAGAAATAAACTGATTGCGGATATCAGCTACCGTGCTGGCCTAATGGGGATTACTGCGGACGGCATCCAGAAAGCGTTACCGCAGTCAACCGGGGCTACTGAGTTTTACGACATCGGTACGGCTGAGCCTTATTCCATCAGTGGAGAAGCCGTAAAGCAGCGGAAGCATCTGGTGGAGCTGATCCAGCGGAAAGAGAAAGAAACAAACTACAAGACTGCCTATAAGTACATCCTTGAGGAGGTTGCCTATACCTGGTTTAACCGCCTGATCGCCGTGCGCTTTATGGAAGTCAACGACTATCTTCCCTCGCATATCAGAGTGCTTTCCTCTGACACTGGAAAGATGGAGCCGGATTTGGTGACGAATCCGTTCAGCGCGGGGCTATCCTTCACAACTGAGGAGGAACAGGCCATCTACCAGCTGAAGCAGGAAAACAAACTGGATGAGGTTTTCCGCATTCTCTTTATCAAGCAGTGCAATGCTTTGAATGAGAACCTTCCGGCATTGTTTGAGAAAACCAGTGATTATACGGAGCTGCTGCTGAATCTGTCCGTCATTGATCAGGATGGAGTGGTCTATCATCTGGTGCATGATATCCCGGAGGAAGACTTCGATGTGGAGCGCGGCGGACAGGTAGAGATCATCGGTTGGCTGTATCAGTATTACAACACCGAACCCAAGAACGAGGCTTTTGCAAAGAAAGGCAAGATTACAAAAGAAGAAGTACCTGCTGTTACGCAGCTCTTTACTCCGGATTGGATTGTCCGTTATATGGTAGAAAACAGCCTTGGCCGTCTGTGGGTGGAAGGACACCCGAATGACGACCTGAAATCTGGATGGAAATACTATCTGGAAGAGGCTGAACAGGAACCGGAAGTACAGACGAAACTGGCAGAAATCCGCGCTGAATATGCAAAGCTGAATCCGGAAGATATCAAGGTGATCGATCCCTGCATGGGCAGCGGTCATATATTGGTGTACGCATTTGATGTGCTGATGCAGATTTATGAGAGCGCTGGCTACGGACAGCGCGACGCTGCGAGAAGTATTCTGGAAAATAACCTGTATGGTCTGGATATTGACGACCGTGCATTCCAGATGGCTTACTTCGCTGTCATGATGAAAGCCCGTCAGTACAATCGCCGGATCCTGAATGGTGAGTACAAGCCCAATGTTTATTCTATTCAGGACAGTAACGGAATAAATCGGAGCCAGCTTAAGTATTTTGGCGCTGAATTAAATGAATTTGAAAAAAACAATGCTATCACCCAGATGAAAGGGCTCCTCGACGCGTTCAGAGACGCAAAGGAATATGGATCGATTCTTACAGTTGATCAATATGATTGGGATTTGCTTTATAGATTTGTCGCTAAAACTGAAATCATTGGGCAGATGAGCTTTGAGACTGTAGGACTGGATGATACAGCAAACGCACTGCTTAATCTTATTATGCAAGGTGAAGCACTTGCAAATAAGTATTGTATTTCTGTGACGAACCCTCCTTATATGGCCATAAGTAGTGCAAGCCCGAAACTGAATGATTATATTAATAATAATTTTGTAGGCGGAAAAACCGATTTGTTTTCTGTTTTCATTGAAAGGTGCTTACAGTTTACAAAACCGAACTATTATCTCTCCATGATCACTATGCAATCATGGATGTTCTTGACAAGTTTTGAAAGAATAAGAGAAAAGGTGCTGGCCAATGAAATTACGAACTTAGCACATTTAGGAGCACGCGGCTTTGACGAGATTAGTGGCGAGGTTGTACAGACAGTAGCTTTTGTCGTTCAAAAAACAGGCTTAAGGGGTATGTATAAAGGCCAGTATTCTAGGCTCATTGCAGGAAATAGCGAAGCTGAAAAATCTCAAATATATACCAGCAAAAGAGAACTGTATATAAGCAAAGGAGAAAACTTCTTAAAGATACCGCAAAGGCTCATCGCATATTGGGTTAGCGAAAATACGATAAGATGCTTTGATTATCCCACTCTTGAAGAAATCTTTATTACAAGAGAAGGGATGGCCACGGCTGATAATGAGCTATTTTTGAGACTTTGGCCAGAAGTAAGTATTAGCTCAATAACTTTTGACTGTGAGACAGCAGAACAGGCGAAAAAAAGGAATGTGAAATGGGTTCCTTATAATAAAGGCGGCACCGAAAGAGATTGGTTTGGGAACAATGATTATGTTGTGAATTGGAGCAATGATGGCTTTGCTATAAGGAATAATAAAGATCCCAAAACCGGGAGAATTAGGTCGCATAACTATAATGGAGAATTTGGCTTCAAAGAAGGAGCAACTTGGTCGGCAATAAGCTCTGGGGATTTATCTGTTCGGTACTGTCCAAATGGGTTTCTTTTCGATTCTAAAGGAGCTAAAGGATTCTCAAAAAATGGTTCAAACAACCTACTCTGGGTTCTTGGCCTTTTGAATAGCAAAGTGAGCATGCAATTCTTGCAGTTTATTTCTCCGACGCTTGATTTTAAGGTTGGGGATGTTGTTTCTTTACCATACCTAAAGAATAAAGACAATTACGATCAAGTTATTGCTTTGGTGCGGATGCTCGTTAAAGATTCAAAGGAGGAGTGGGATTCCTTTGAGACCTCTTGGGATTTCCGGCATCATCCGCTACTGAAATGGCATAATGCCAGTGAGTCGGATCGTACAGTAGCGTCACAATATGGTACTGCCGTACAGTCTCCAATTGACTATGCATATGCACAGTGGATGCTGGAATGTGATGAGCGTGTTGATCAACTAAAAGTGAACGAGGAGGAGCTTAATCGTATCTTTATCGATATTTACGGTTTAGCGGAAGAATTGTCTCCAGAGGTTGAAGACAGAGATATTACTGTTCGGAAAGCAGATTACCAGCGAGATATAAAGAGCTTGTTATCTTATGCTGTCGGTTGCATGTTTGGCCGCTATTCATTGGATGTAGAGGGCCTTGCCTATGCGGGAGGAGACTGGGATGGAAGGAAGTATAGTTCCTTTTCTCCTGACACTGATAACGTGATCCCTATCACAGATGAAGAGTACCTTGAAGACGATATTGTTTCCCGGTTATGTACCTGGTTGAAAGTTGTCTATGGTGAAGAAACGCTTGAAGACAATCTTGATTCCATTGCAAATGCACTTGGTAATAAAGGCGCATCCAGCCGAGAAGTCATCCGGAATTATTTCTTGAATGATTTCTTCAAGGATCATTGTCAAACTTATTCTGTAACTGGTTCCGGGAAACGTCCAATTTACTGGCTTTTTGACTCTGGAAAACAGAACGGTTTCAAGGCACTGATTTATCTCCATCGCTATAATGCTGACACCATCGGTAACCTCCGCATTGACTATCTGCATCGTATGCAGCGTATTTATGAGAGCGAGATCAGCCGTATGCAGGATATGATCGACCACAGTACAAGTGGCCGTGAGGTGGCGCAGGCAACAAAACGCCGCGAGAAATTAACGAAACAGCTGAAAGAATGCCGGGAATACGATGAGAAGCTTGCGCATCTGGCACTGTCTCGTATTGAGCTTGATCTGGACGATGGCGTGAAGAAAAACTATCGCAAGATTCAGACTGCGAATGATGGGAAATTCTATGAGGTTCTTGCTGATTCTAAGAACATCATGTCCAAGGAGTAACGGAGGTATAGCTTATGGCTGAGCTTAACCTAAAACAAATTATAGATCGACTGAACGCCGAGTTTACGGGTGATACCCGGAAACTGGTTTTCTGGTACGACGATAAGGCTGAGTTCGCGGAGGATATTGAAAGCGTTGAGCTGGAAAATGCCAAGGTTTATCAGCTGAAGTCGGATAACCAGTTTGCAACGAAGCGTTTTCTGGAGCGAGAGGACACAACGACGAATTATCTGATCTATGCTCCGTTCCCAAAACCGGATGTCAGAGAAAACCACCTGGAAGACACCCTGTTGTATTCCAAGCGGTTCTTTGCTGACCGTGCTTCTCTGCTGTCTGTTGATCTCGGTATTGAAGAAAAATACAAGCCGATCATCGAGAAGCATATTAAGTTCTTTGCCAGCAAAGAGCGGACACAGCGCTTCTATGACCTGGAGATCGAAAACTTCAACGAGGAGAATATCCTAGTCGGCCTTCTGAGCGCGGTATGCAAGACGCGCACCTGCTCTTTCGAGGAAGTGCTGCGCGTCATGATCACAGAGGGATCACTGGAAGATAATAAGTTCCTTGCTGAAATGGAGAAGTATGATCTTCTTCCGTCCTTCTGGAAGCTCTGTGAACAGCAATTCGGTTATACCGATGCGAAACCGACATTGGAGAAGCTGATTGTCACGATGTTCGTCACATCTACCGCACGACAGCTCGGCTGCGAAGTGCCGACAGGCTGGAAGAGCTTCGTCTCCTACAAATCCGGAAATATCATCGCCTTCCTGGATAACTTGATGAACAGCGTGCTTTACAGCGGACGCTTTGATGAATTGTCCAAGCATGTTTCTGATGGCCTGAATACCATGTCGGCCTTTGCCGGAATGCAGCCGGAAATGCTGATTGATGTCGAGACTTTCATCTCTGCGGATCAGATACTTGTGAAATGGCTTATTGACCGTCTGATGGCTGAAGATACCGGCGCAATGCTGGATCGCGTCACGATTCCGGAGCTCTGCGAGAAGCGGATGAAGATGCATTTCGGAAAGCGGACAAAAAAGACTTATCAGCTGCTTCTGAGTGCATATCATCTGATCATAGTTGCCAACTACAGCTGTCCAGATGGGTTCAAGAATGTCATCAAGCAGTATCTGGCGAAGGATTACCAGATTGATCAGGAGTATCGGAAATTCTATTACAGCTTTGACCAGATCGAGGATACGGGAGCTTTTGAAGGCCTCCGCACTCTGATCGAGAACATCTATACCAATGAGTACCTGGGCAAGATCATGCCCAAGTGGAACGAGGGTATTCAGGAAACCGGCGCACTTCAGGAAATGCCTTTGCAGCGCAATTTCTATAATCGCTATCTGCGCAACGCAAAAGAGCGCACGGTTGTGATCATTTCGGATGCGATGCGATATGAGGTCGGTCAAGAACTGTTCAAGCGAATGCTGGATGACCCGAAGTGTACCGCAAAAATGGAGGCACAACTTTCTGTCCTGCCGTCCTATACAAGACTTGGCATGGCCGCCCTGCTGCCTCATAAATCTATGACCATGACGGATGATTTCCGGGTGCTGGTGGATGATGTCCTGTGTAATGATCTTTCCGGCAGACAGACTGTGCTGCAGAAACATCAGGCGAACGGTGTGTGCGTGCAGTTCGATGATATCAAGGGGTTAAAGAAAAATGACCTGCGGGATATCTTCACAGGTATGCAGGTGGTTTATGTGTATCATAACCAGATTGACGCTCGTGGAGATAAGGCTACGACCGAGGATGAAGTATTTGTGGCGTGTCAGGAAGCGATTGCGGAGATTATGGATTTGATCCGGAAGATCTCTACCAATGCGAATACATACCGGTTCATCATAACGTCCGATCATGGCTTTATCTATAAGCGGGATAAGCTTTCTGAAAGTGACAAGATCGGTGCCATCAATGATAAGAAAGCCTTTATCAACAGGCGCTTTATCGTGGCGCAGGAAGCTGTCGTGGATGAGGGCGTCCAGAGCCTGTCCATGGGGCTGATTCTGGATAATGATGATACCAAGCAGGTATCCTTCCCTGTCAGCAGTAATGTGTTCAAGGTGGCCGGCGGCGGGCAGAACTTTGTCCACGGCGGATCATCCCCGCAGGAAATGCTCGTTCCGGTGCTGGATATCAAGATGGAACGCGGTCACATGGAAACAAGACCTGCGCAGATCGCTTTGGTCAGTATCGTACAGAAGATCACGAACCTGATTACAACCATGGACTTTATCCAGACGGATGCCGTCAGCGATACCGTGAAGAAGACGACGTACAAGATGTATTTCGTCTCGGAGGATAACGAGAAGATTTCCAACGAAAATATCTATATCGCTGACAGCCGTGACGCCGATCCGCAGAAGCGTATCTTCCGTATGCGGTTCACATTTAAGAATAAGAAATACGATAAGAACAAGCAGTATTACCTTGTCGTATATGATGATGCTACTGGAATTGAGGCGTTCCGTCACCCGGTCATTATGGACCTGGCGTTTTCGGATGATTTTGGCTTCAACTTCTGATAGATAGAACGGAGGCAAGAGTATGTCGGAATTCTTTGAGACCGATGACAGAAGAACTGTCCTGAAGAATAAGCTCCGTCAGTATTTTGACGGGAAGATCGTGCGGAAAGATCTGACGAAGAAGATCAAAGAAGGAGCCAACGTTCCAGTGTATGTGCTGGAGTTCCTTCTCGGTCAGTATTGCAGTTCAGACGATCCAGAGATCATTGAGCAAGGTGTTGAGAATGTAAAGCGCATCCTTGCCGATAATTTCGTGCGGCCTGATGAGGCTCAGAAGATCCTGTCTGTCCTTCGCCAGCGTGGCAGCCACACTGTTATTGATATGATCACGGTGAACCTGGACATTAAACATGACTGCTATGTCTCCGATTTCTCTAACCTTGGCTTGAAAGGTATTCCGATTGACGAGGAATACCCAACAAAGTATGATCGTTTACTTTGCGGTGGTATTTGGTGCATTGTGCAGCTGGACTATGAGTTCATCGAAGAAGAACGGAATGGAACTCCGATTCATATCCGTAAGCTGACTCCGATCCAGATGCCCCATGTGGATATCAATGAACTGAAAGAAGGCCGGAAAGCCTTCTCCAAAGAGGAATGGATCGATGTATTGCTACGTTCCATTGGTATGGAACCGGACGAATTGGAGTACCGTGAGAAATGGCTGCTTCTGACCAGAATGCTGCCACTTATTGAGAATAACTTCAATCTGTGCGAGCTTGGCCCAAGGAGCACGGGCAAATCTCATCTGTATAAAGAAATATCTCCGAGCAGCATACTGGTTTCCGGCGGACAAACCACCGTTGCCAACCTGTTCTATAACATGGCAAGGAAGCAGGTGGGGCTTGTCGGCCTTTGGGACTGTGTAGCGTTTGATGAGGTTGCCGGGATTCATTTTAAGGATAAAGACGGCGTGCAGATCATGAAAGACTACATGGCATCCGGTTCCTTTGCCCGCGGCAAGGAAGAAAAGGCCGCTTCTGCATCCATGGTCTTTGTCGGAAACATAAATCAGAGTGTGGATGTCCTTCTGAAAACCAGCAGCCTGTTTGATCCGTTCCCACCTGAAATGGGTACAGATACGGCGTTCCTGGATCGTATGCATTGCTATATTCCCGGTTGGGAAATTCCGAAGTTCCGTCCGGAACACTTCACGGATGACTATGGCTTCATCACGGACTATCTGTCAGAGTTCATCCGTGAGCTGCGGAAAGAACAGTACGGAGACGCTTTAGACAAGTATTTCCGCTTGGGCAAGAACCTGAACCAGAGAGATACCATTGCTGTCCGGAAGATGGTGGATGCCTATGTGAAACTACTCTATCCGGATGGCGTGTTCGACAAAGAACAGATCGAAGAGATTCTGACGATTGCGCTTGAGATGCGCCGTCGTGTGAAGGAGCAGCTGAAGAAACTCGGAGGCATGGAGTTCTATGATGTGAACTTCTCCTACATCGACAATGATTCCTTTGAGGAGCATTACGTTTCCGTGCCGGAACAGGGCGGCGGAAAGCTGATCCCTGAAGGGATGTGCAATCCTGGACAGGTCTATACCGTTTCCCGTGGAAAGTCCGGCATGATCGGCGTGTTCCGTCTGGAATCGCAGATGCTTCCGGGCAATGGCAAGTTTGACCGTACCGGCCTCGGTTCGGATCGGGAGTGCAGGGAGGCTTCAAATACAGCATTCAGCTTCCTGAAAGCAAACGGGAACAGGATCAGCGGCAGCATCAGCACAACCACAAAGGATTACATCGTAAACTATCAGGATTTACAGGGCATTGGGATGACCAACAAGCTGGCGTTGCCGACGTTGATCGCACTCAGCTCTATTGCTCTGAGTAAACCGACCGTAAGCTCTCTGGCCATCCTGGGCGAGATCAGTATCAGCGGAACCATAATCAAGGTAGATGAGCTTGCAAATGCACTGCAAGTCTGCCTGGATTCCGGCGCGAAGAAGGTATTGCTGCCGATCACTTCTGCCGGTGATCTTGGTACAGTTCCCGCAGAACTGGTCGGATGCTTTAACCTGATTTTCTATAGCAGCGCCGAGGACGCGGTGTATAAGGCACTGGGAGTGGAATGAGGAGTTTTATGAAGGTTGTTGAATCTGGATATAAAATTGATTTGCACATACACTCCGTCTATTCTCGGGCGAAGGACAAAGGAAAAGTGGCCTTCAACACGATAGAAAACGTTGGCGTTCTGGCTGAGAAGCTTAACGCCAATGGTGTTCAAATGTGCGCAATTACAGACCATGATGCGTTTAGCTTTGACATGTACAAAGCATTAAAAGCCTATGAGAATGACGAAAACAACTCTGTAATCAAGGTCTTTCCGGGCGTTGAATTTTCAGTAGAGTTTGTCGGAGAAAAAGGGCCTACCGTCCTGCATGTTATTGCTATTTTCAATGATGATGACGAAAAAAAGATCAGTGAGATAGATGGTCATCTTACTGATTCAAATGGTCATATTGAATATGACAGGGATTCCGCTTTTTCCGAGGAGAAGTTTCTTGCAATATTGAGAAATATTGATTTGGATACAGTTCTTATAGTGCATCAGAAAAGCACATTGTCTACTGCAAGACCATACAAAAATGACGCACGGACTGTCGGCGAAGAGAAATTTCGAGAATTTGTGTTCACGGATTATTTTGAGGCCTTTGAGTTTAAGAATCGTAAGAACGAGGTGTTCAATAAAAACTTTCTGAATACCCAGGATATGACGGAAGACATAAGGTTCATAACAGGCTCCGATTGCCATGATTGGCGCTATTATCCGAAGGAGACTGAGCAAGACAATGTGGATTTTGTCTATACATATGTGAAATGCTTGCCGTGCTTCAGAGGATTAGTTATGGCAATAACGGATCACAGAAGGATAAAGACAGTAAATAGTTTCTTTAATCCATCCGAAACCTATACAAAAAGCATTCAAATCACGATAGATGGCGTGAAATATGATATTCCCCTGTCAAGAGGCATAAATGTCATAATCGGTGATAACTCAATAGGTAAATCTTTGCTCCTGCACAAGCTGACAGAGTATAGAAAACAGCAAGATGGTCCGCTTACCAAAACAGTAACTAAAGGGTATGACAAATATCTCAAAAAGCACAGCATAGAGGTGGAAACCGTAATTCCTTCAACGGAAGTATTTGCATTTGATATGCAGGGCGAGATACGTGACAAGTTTGAACAGGAAAAGATAAAGTCTGATGACTTCCTTAAACCATATTATCCAGCAGCGATAAAGGCAGGGGCATATAAAGAAAAAATACAGCGGAAACTGAACGTCATATTCTCATATTTGGAAGAGAAATTTGCGATAGAGCTTCTGGAAGCGCAACTCGGCAGATTTAAGATTCTTGATGCTGATATTGATCAGGCAGAGAGTATAACGTTTGTAGGGTCTGTTTCCAAGAACAACCGACAGGTAGAGGGCTTCAGCAATATCAGTGGTGATCTGGACAATGTAATAGAACAGATTGAGACAATAATGGGCAGTTCCTGGCTCGACCCGGAAGACAAAAAGCAGTTGGCAGAAATGGTCACGCAGCTGCGTTCTATGTCCATAAACTATATCAGGAAAAAGAAACGTGCAGAACGAGAGAACACAAAGATTGCTCTGTTTCAGAATGCTGTGGCAAAGTTTAAGCAGAAATACCAATCATCTGTTTCTGATACGCAAAAGAAGCTATCAACCTACAGTGAAAGCGTTGATTCTGCGGCGGAAGCCATTGTCAATATCATAAGAAAAAGGCAAAGCATAACTATTCCTGATTTCAGCATTGATAAAGAATCTATCCAAATCCAAACTGAGCGCGTTCATGATTATGAGTTTAATAGCCGGCTCGGAATAACGGAAATAGATGAGGAGTACATTAGAAATCTCTTCACGTCTGAATTAAAAAAGGGCACACAAAAATCTGTCCTTGAGATGAATCAGGAGGAATTGGCTGAAAGACTCTCCTATTTTACAGGAGCTCCATCAGAGGCATTAACTGAGTTAAAAACGAGAATACAAAGTAAATTGGACGAAGATCTTGCAAGTAAATTTACGATAACACAAGCAGGTAGAGATCGTACTCAGGAATTGTCTGCCGGATTGGATGCCCAAATCTATTTTGATATTTTGTCGTATGAGACAAGCCATGATGGAATGTACATTATCGATCAGCCTGAAGACAATATCTCTCAGAAGGCTATAAGAGACTATTTGCTCGACAGATTTAAGATCATGGGTGAACACAGACAGGTTTTAATGGTTACGCATCGTCCGCAGTTTATTGTCAATTTGGATGTGGATAATGTCATCTTTATTGGAAAAGAAGGGGATAAAATCTACATTCAATCAGGGGCCCTTGAGTATCGGGACGAGGAATACAATATCCTTGATATAATCTCAGATCATATTGAAGGTGGATTAGATACATTAAGAAGGAGATGGAAACGATATGAAAAGAACACTTCAGTTTAATAACACTGATGCAGGATACGCCTGTTTTGAAAACGGCGAGAAGGTTTTTGAGATATCGAAAACGGATCTCCAGTTTGATGTAAAGACTTTTTATCAGGCTTTCTACAGCGAAGATAAAGATTTCGAAGATATTGAGGTTGAGAACTGTATCCCGGACGACAAGAATGCAAGGCGTGTTTATGAATGCATTGTCCAGCTAATGGCTAAAATAAAGGATAAGCTTGCGGAACTGCCGGATGATACAGAAGATATTTTGCAAGAACAATAAAACGAGGGTTAGCATGGTTGGGAAATACAAAGTGATTACCCTCTGCGGAAGCACTCGCTTCAAGAATGAGTTCATGGAAACACAAAAGCGGCTAACGCTGGAAGGCAATATTGTGATCAGCGTCGGCCTCTTCGGTCATTCCGGGGATAACGAAGTCTGGGAAAACATGGACGAGGGTACTCTGACGAAAACAAAAGAGATGCTGGATGATATGCACAAGCGCAAGATTGACATGGCTGATGAGATATTTGTCATCAATGTCGGCGGTTATATCGGCTCCAGTACACGATCAGAGATTGATCATGCTGTGGCTACTGGGAAACCGGTGCATTATCTGGAAGGAATTCAGGAATAGAAAGCGAGGCAGCATTATACAGCTATGCCTATGAAACAGCCTAAGAAAAAAGAATATGAGGAGTTCCAGCAGTACCTCTATAACAAGGCGCACGGCTATATCTGGACGCCGGACACACTGGAGTTGATCTGCAGCGTAAACGACAACGACTCAGAGCGGATTGGTAAGCAGATTCTTGAAATGCGGGGGAAGCTGCGGAATGAGCATGTTGTCCACATGACGAGCGATAAACACAAAAGCTATGTGATCCGCAGTCTCCGCAGGGACGAGACCGATCTGCTGAAGGACTTCCTGTATGAAGCGATCTTTATACCGAAAGGCATGGAGCCTCCGGCGTGGGACATCATTGAGAAGCCGGAACTGCGCGGGTACACCGATGATTTCGGCACTCGGAAGGGTGACAACTGCCTTGTGGCGGATTTCGGCGGCAAAGTGGTCGGTGCGGTCTGGACGCGGATCATGGATGATTACGGCCATGTGGATGATGATACGCCGTCCTTTGCGATATCGCTGTACAAGGAATACCGCAGGCAGGGTATCGGATCACAGCTTATGGTAAAGATGCTCGAACTGCTGAAGTGGCAGGGCTATGAGCGGGCATCCCTGGCAGTGCAGAAAGCAAACTATGCCGTGAAGATGTACACAGACCTTGGATTCAAGACGGTCAGCGAGAACGCCGAAGAATACATCATGGTGTGTGAACTGTAAATCGTATTTGAGGAGAAGAAATCAAGTCTCATCACCGGTAAACCAACGGTCGATTGCTCCGGCGCTTCCCGGATGATATTGTTTTGCGCGGGAGGTGCATACAGGTGAAACAATCTACACTCGGAACCTATATCCGCTCCCTTCGGACACAGAATCACATGACACAGGGTCAGCTTGCCGAGAAGCTGAACGTCACTGATAAAGCTGTTTCGAAATGGGAGCGCGATTTGTCTTACCCGGATATCGCCCTGTTTCCGAAGCTGGCAGATATACTGGGGGTACACGTGAACGATCTTCTGCGGGAATGCGTTGATGAAGGCCAGCCGTCGAGGCTGGTGCAGATATTCGAGATGTCGCAGGATATCCGCACGCCGCTGCATATTATCCTCGGCTGCGCTGATATGGCGGTGAACCATTATGATGATAAGGAGTTGGTTCTCCGATACCTGCAAAGCATCCGCATTTCCGGAGAGTATCTTCTGAAATCAATCGACTGCATCTCACAGGTTATGAACCGGATGCAGAATGGTGCGAACAATACATGCTTTGAGCATCTGGGCAAACTGGAGAAGCATATTCAGGAGCTTTCCGCATTCCATCAAAAGTATTTTGATTCCTACGATTTCTCCGGGAAGAGAATCCTGGTCGCGGAGGACATGGAGATCAACCGCGAGATCGCCAGGGAAATGCTGCGGCAGACCGGCGCGGTGATTGAGTTTGCGGTTGACGGTCAGGACTGCGTGGAGAAGGTGAAGGCTAATCCGGCAGATTATTATGATCTGATCCTGATGGACATTTCGATGCCGAACATGGACGGCATTGAGGCTGCAAGGATGATCCGGGCGCTTGAGGACAGAACGAAAGCTTCTGTCCCTATTATTGCGGTATCGGCCAATGTGCAGGAAAAAGACAGAAATGCTGCGTTGGAAGCCGGAATGGATGGTTTCACAGAGAAGCCGATCTTCGTGGACAAGCTTTTTGAGGCAATGAAACAGTATCTGTCAGAGGATTCCTGACATGATTCCTGTGATCATAAGAAAACACAGAAAGGTCAAAATGGTAACGTAAATGGTGAGTGTCAAGGGCTGCCGGAAGGTGGAAAGGAAAAAATTTTTGACGTAGCGAAAGCGTATAACAACAGATCAATCGGAGGCTCGGAGCAAAGGGATCCACTTCCCTGTCCCCGAGCCTTTTACGTGTCAGTAGAGAACGCGGCACCGGGAAATAGCATTGACTGTGGATCAACATACAGAAATTTTTCAAAAAGTAATGTTGGCAACACGATAAATGAAAAGAGCCGTGCTGGCCGCGTGTTCTATCTCCCAGCTTTACTTTGTACAATTCTGGTACAAGACGGAAAGGAGGGAGATGCCGATGCTTTATAAAAACGACACGATTGACAATGCATCCATAGGCTCCTTTATCCGTTCCGCAAGAAAGATGAAAGGGTTTACCCAGGAATCACTGGCGCAGGCTTTGACTATAGATTCAAAGTATCTCAGCCAGGTGGAACGTGGGGTATCCTTACCTTCCTATCCTCTGATGGTCGCCATCAGCGATACATTGAAGGTCAGCATGGAATTCCTCACCAGAGGAGTCGAAGGATCAAGTAAATCGGTCGATAAGGAAACGCTGTTCTGCATTCCGGAGGCGAAAGGATTAACGGAGGATGAGTATCAGTTCATAGAAAAGTCTATGAAGGACTTGATAAAGAATCTAAAGAAGAGAAAATCATAACATATCGCACGGAATGAAGAGCTATCGGGTTCAGCAAATCACAGAATTGTCCTGATAGCAGATAATGAAGAAACGTCCGCAAAGCTATCAGGCTTTTTTGAGGCATGGTAGTTTTGCGGGTTTTTTGTATCTTTACGCCATGATAACCAGGAGACGGCTGAAAGGAGGTTCAGGTCATGTTAAAGGAGTTATTATCGAGAAAGAAGAAGGACGATTCTTCATCAGAGAAACGGACCGGGAATTTCCGAGAGGTTCCCGAAGAGGACATGCTGCGTTATGAATTCCAGGATCTTCTGTTCCAAATCATTTTCAAAACAGAGACCGCGCTTCATAACGAAGAAGATCCCCTGGAGATTGCAATCGGCGTTATGAAAGCAGCCTGTGAACTCTACGATGCTGACTGGTGCGGGATTTTGACAGCTGATCTTCAGACGCAGGTATTCATACCGGAAATCTGGTATGAAGTCGGTCTCGGTCCGATGAAGGAAACGCTGTTCAACGAGGTGGAGTTCACAGAAGAATTTGCGACATGGGTGAAGCACCTGATGGATCAGGAGCCGCTGGTCATCCCGGACATTGAGGCGATCCGGAAAACGAATCCGAAGGAATATGAGGCGTATAAGAGGCTGGATGCGCGGTCTATCGTCGGTGTTCCTTTCGGTCAGCATCCGTTGGGCTTCATGGTCGTCCGTAATGTAAAGCGTTATGCGGAGCAATATCAGCCGCTTCAGCTGGCTTGCTTCGTAGCAATGATGATGCTGGAACAGATCAGGCGTGCCAGAATGGAAAAAGTCATGTATGTGGAGGAACCGGATGACGGCAAGTTCCATATCCGTTACAACATCCTCGGCCCGCACAACATGGTGATCAAAGGGCATGAGGTCTGCGAACAGGATTTGCCGCATCCGAACCGCCGCGCATGGATCGTCATGCTGTATATGGTGCTGCATAAGATTCCGGTAGATCAGCAGAGGCTGATTGAAGAAAACTGGCCGGATGAACCGGAAAGCACCGCAAGGAACAATATCCGTCAGGCAATTTTCCGGATGCACAATGACCTCGCCGCTTATCACGATGTAAAGGTCATTGATGCCCGGAATAAGATGCTGGCATTTTCCGATGATGTAAAGGTCACGACGGATGCACAGGAGCTGGAGGAAATTTACCAGCGGACAAGGAAGATGCCGGACGGCAACGACAAGCTGATGTTGCTGGAAAAAGCGTTTTCCCTTTATCGCGGCAGACTCTTTGTTCAGGGCGAGGCAGATATCGGCACATGGCTGTACACCTATACATCTCATTACAATCAGCTTTATGTCGATATCACATCCGAGATGCTTGCGCTCCTTGGGCGTAATAAGGATTACCGCTGTATCATGGAGCTGGGCCCGCGGGCGCTGGAGATCGAACCGGGCATTCAGGCAGCGTATTACTGGGTCATTATCGCAGCCGACAACATGGGAAACAGCGTGGCAAGGGAGCAATTCCTGAAGAAAGCACAGGAGGAACTGATCGAGGAGGAATACGAAAGGCTGACGGAGCTGCTGACGCTCCAAAAACATTGAAATCGGTCTGAAATCCCGTGTAACAGGAATGTAACAGCTACGGTAACAGCAAAGTAACAGGATCGGAAAAAATTTTTTCAAGTAACAGGATTGTAGCGGTCTGTGTAGCAGGCTGAGTCACAGCCACTGAGTAGAGTGTCCGATGCAAAAACAAAATGCATCGGAAAGGACATCTTCTTGGTGACTTGGTATGGAAATTGAAAACCTGCCGGAGGCGGTTGTTTTTGCAGAGTATTGCAGAAGCAACCGCCTCTTATTTTTTTGCCCTTTTGCAGGGCTTCATTGTCGGTCTCCTCCGGTTTCGAGGTTTGCGGACAAAACACAAATCTCAAACGAAATCGGAGGAAAAACATGAGAACAACAAGATTCAATATGAAGGACTTTGGAACGAGGCTCCGCAAGCTGAGACAGGCCTGCGGTATGACGCAGGAGGAGTTCTGCGACAAGATCGGCATCAGCGACACGCACTACCGGAAGATCGAAGCTGGCAGCCGTACCGGATCGCTGGAGCTGATCGTTGAGATGGCGGAATACTTCCATGTGAGCCTGGATTATCTGCTGCTCGGAGAGATGGAATCCAACAGCAAGGCCAAAAAGGATATCCTGGCCGTCATTGAAAGCCTGACAAAAATCGCACGGGAACTGTGAACCGGTCATATAAAGGACGGTGACCGGTCGCTTGAGGCGCTAAAATTCACGATTCACTGGCCCTAAAATTTGTGCCGTAGGAGGGACATTCCCTCCTGCGGTACATGGGCTCTTTGAAAAGTGAATATGCATTCATCAGATACTTCCCCGTGCGGGTGCGAAAGCGCCAGCCAGTTGAACCATGCGCATTGACGCCGCAAGGCAGAGCGAGAAACATGCCGTTCATAAATGCAGGATCGCTACCTGCAAGGCCGTGAAACGCACGGGTACAATGGTACTTCTGTCCAGCCACAGCCCCGGGTGGAACCGGGATCACGCAATGGGGGCAGCTGCGGGAGATCCTCGCGGGGGTGAGAGGCCCATGGAGCGGAAAGCATTCCGCCATCTGATGACTTCCCGGATCACTGGGGTGTTGGGAACAAATAAGTGATACGAAGAAATAAACGTTACACCGCCGGTCGTCACTGGCCGGCGGTGATACATCAACATGATTTTGACAGAGAGGACAGCCAATGAAAGAGCAAGTTTACCGCAAGGGAGACGTTTTCCTTGCAGACCTTGGCATTCCTCACGGCTCCGAACAAGGCGGCAGGCGTCCGGTCGTGATCGTTCAGAACGACTACGGCCTGTTCTACGCTCCGACTGTGACCATGGTTCCGATGACAACGATATTGAAGAAACAAAGCCTGAAAACGCATTACGTTCTGAAGTATTCGGACTGCATCCGGTATCCTTCCATGGTCGAGGCCGAGCAGGTGAATACCATCGACAAGGACAGGATCATCCGCAAGATCGGCCGCTTGGACAAGCGTGATATCGCCGGGGTTGAGGAAGCTCTCAGGAATCACTTTGGCTTCGATATACCCGACTGTATCGAGGCTCCGTGAAGGAAGGACAGATCAAATGAGCATTGAGGAAATGAGAAGCGTCGATGTCCGGACGGTTCAGGCAGATCAGCTGGCAGACCGGCGCGGCATCGTCATTGACCAGAAGCTGCCGCGTAAGGAACGGCTGCGCCAGTATATCCGGCAGGTAAGAAATCCCTACTGCTACGTGGACGACGGCGTGATCGTAAAGGTCAGCTTCAGCAATACCAAAGAAACCATAGAGGACAGACTTGAGGCATATATCCGCAGCATGTAACGCGGCATTTGTCAAGCTTGTCGGCGGGGATATCGACATCCTCGCTTATACATAGAAAAAAGACTACTCTGGCGAGGAAAGGAGGATGGACATTATGACAGAAAAAGTTTGGAATGTCGCTGTATACTGCCGTTTGTCCCGCGATGACGGCGACAAAGCGGAAAGTAACTCCATCGGTAGCCAGAGGGATATTATCCGTGAGTTCCTTCGGGATCGCACGGATATGGTCATCGCCAGGGAATACGTCGATGACGGCTATTCGGGTGTGAACTTCGATCGCCCCGGCTTCAAGCAGATGATGGAGGATATCCGGCAGAAAAAGATCAACTGTATCGTCTGCAAGGATCTCTCACGTTTTGCCAGAAACTATATTGATTCCGGCAGATACCTGGAGAAAATCTTCCCGTTCATGGGCGTGCGATTCATTGCGATCAACGACAGCTATGACAGCAACGGAGAAAAAACGCAGGCGGATTCGCTAATCGTTCCGTTCAAGAACCTGATCAACGATGCGTACTGCAAGGACATTTCCATGAAGATCCGCACCCAGCTGGATATCAAGAGAAAGATGGGCGACTTCATCGGCGCGTTTGCCACCTACGGTTACCGGAAAGACCCGGAAAACAAGAACCGGTTGCTGGTGGACGAGGAAGCGGCGCAGGTCGTGGAGATGATCTTCAAGTACCGGCTTCAGGGAATGAGCAATACGAGGATTGCCGCAAAGCTCAATTCCATGGGCGTACTCAGCCCCATGGAATACAAGCGTTCAAAGGGAATGAAATACGGCTCCGGTTTCTGCACCAGTACGCAGGCAACATGGAACGCCGGTTCTGTGCAGCGTGTGCTGACCAACCGGATTTACCTTGGAACCCTGACACAACACAAGCGCGGGACACCGAATTACAAGGTCAAGAAGGAAGTCCATTACAGCGAGGATGACTGGATCACGGTGGAAGAAAACCATGACGCCATCATTAAGGAGACGGACTTCGAGACCGTACAGAGCCTGCTGGGGAAAGACATCCGGGTAGCCCCGGAAAAGGAAGCCAGCCATATCTTTGCCGGCTTCGTGTACTGCGGGGACTGTCTGCACGCCATGGCGCGGAAGGCGGTTCCTTCCCATGGCAAACGGTATTACTACTTCGTCTGCTCCACGAATAAGGCGAAACAGGGATGCAGCCCGCACAGCTTCAGCGAAAGCAAACTGGAGAAGATCGTCTTCCAGCTTGTCCGCGATCAGATCAATCTGGTCTGTGAGGTAGATGCAGTGCTGGACTATATCGCTTCCCTCCCGGAACAGCAGCGGAAAGTCTTCGACTACGACGCACAGCTGACCAGGCTGGAGGATGAAATCAAGCGGTATCAGGATTTGAAGCTGAATCTGTACAGCGACATGGCGGACGGCATGATTTCCAAAGAAGAATACCTGGAGTTCCGCAGCGGCTATGACCGTAGGATTCAGGAACGGCAGAAAGCCATGGTTCAGATCAAGGAAGAACGGCTGCTGACTGTGGAGAACGGTGAGCGGCATTCGGAATGGATTGACCTGTTCCGGCAGTATGAAAACATCACAGAGCTGCAACGGGCAGTCGTGGTGAATCTGATCGAGCGTATCGTAATTTACGACGCAAAGCACATCGAAGTGGTCTTTCGCTATCAGGATCAGCTGGATGAGGCAGTCCAATACATAGATCGCTACAAAGACATTCTCCCGGAGGAGGCATAAAGATGGGAAGAAGGAAAAGACAGACGTTTCTGGAGGAAACGCAGCCAGCGGTAAGCGCAGCTGCTCCGGAAATCATCCAATGGGAGACAGCGATCTATGCGCGGCTCTCCGTGGAAAACAGCAAGAAGGATGACGGCGGTGCGTCCATCGAGGAGCAGGTGGCTATCTGCCGGGAATATATCGACGAGCATCCGTATCTGCATCTTGCCGGGACATTTATCGACAACGGCTGGACAGGGACAAACATGAAGCGTCCGCAGTTCCAGAAGATGATCGAAGAAATCAAGGAAGGACGGATCAAGGCGCTTGTCATCAAGGATTTCTCCCGGTTTTCCCGTGACTACATCGAAGCGGGCAATCTGCTGGAGAATGTGTTCCCATTCTTCGGGGTGCGCTTCATCTCTGTATCCGACAATTACGACAGCTTTGAAACGGACGGTTCTGCTGAAAGTCTGCTGATCCCGCTGAAGAATCTAATCAACAGCTTCTATTCGCGGGACATGTCCAGAAAGGTATCAACCGCCGTTCACACGAAGCAGCTTGCCGCAGAGCATATCCCCAGCGCGATTCCTTACGGGTATCGCAAGTCAACGACGCAGGCATACCGCTTTGAGCCTGATCCGGAGACACGGGATGTGGTGACAAGGATTTTCAAGATGCGGCTGGACGGTATGGAGTTCTCTGCAATCGCCAGAAAGCTGAACGAGGAAGGGATTCCTTCGCCGGGGCATCTGCGCTGGCTGCGCGGTGTCAGCAAAGACCCGAAATATGAGCACGCCAAATGGAACTGCCCCTGCGTGAAGCAGATCTGCATGAATCCGACCTATACCGGCGACCTGGTATTCGGGCGGATGCCGACTGCGCTCTATCTGGGGCAGCCGGATTACCACTACGAATACGATGAAAGCAAGTGGCGCATCCTGAAGGATATGCATGAGCCGCTGATAGACCGGGGGACCTTTGAAATCCTGAAGGAGCGTCGGATCAAGCGTAATAAGGAATGGAACGACAAGCTGGAAGCTACGAAGGAATTCCGGGAGAACAACCAGCCGTTGTTCCATAAGATGATCTTCTGCGGCGACTGTGGCAGAGGTATGGGCTATCACAGAAGCATCAAACCCGGAAGCAAAAACGGCTCGTATCATTGCCAGAATTACTTCCTCAATGAGTGCAAGCATGGATTCCATACCATCGCTCAGACAAAGATCGTCGCGGTAGTGCAGCATGTGATTTCAGATCAGCTGCTCTTTGTGGCCGATTTCGATGCCCTGACAGCCCGGTTGAATCGTGGGGAGGAAACCGGCAGACAGATAGAGCTTCGGAATGAAGTGCAGAGCCTGTCGGTACAGATGAAGTCCCGGCAGGTAAAGCGGGAACGGCTTTATGAGGATTACAGCGACGGTATTCTGACTGCGGAAGAATACACGATGATGAAGCAGCACTTTGACGAGGAATATCAGCAGCTGAACCGCCAGCTGAACGCACTTCTGGTACAGCAGGCAAAGCTCAACAAGACCCTTTCCAGTGAGAATAAATGGCTGGAGAGTATGCGAAGCGTTATTGACGGCGGAGAGCTTACCAGAGAGCTGGTAGTGGCCATGGTTGAGAAGGTGCTGGTCTATGAGGACGCGGATCACATAAAACGGATCGAAGTGGTTCTCAAATACCAGGAAGAATTTGAAACGCTCCGTAGTGCCTGGGAGGAGCTGAAAGGAGAAGGTCAGGAATGAAGAAGATGTTCTTATACATCCGGTTGTCAGACGCTGATGACGATCTGAAAAACAAGACCGAAAGCAACAGTGTCGCCAACCAGAGGGCTTTGCTGTACCAGTACATCAAAACCCATGAAGAGCTCCGGCTCTATGAAGCGGTCGAGTTCGTGGACGACGGATTTTCTGGCACCAATGACCGCAGGCCGTCCTTTGAACGGATGATCGAAGCTCTCAAAAATGGAGAATCAAAGCTGGTGCTCTGCAAGGATTTCAGCCGGTTCTTCCGCGACTACGTTGAGATCGGTGATTATCTGGAGCGTATCTTCCCGTTCCTTGGCGTCCGCTTCATCTCCGTCAATGATGGCTATGACAGCGACGATTACAAGGGAACAACCGGCGGCATGGATGTAGTCATGCGCTATATCGTCTATTCCTATTACAGCCGTGATCTCTCACAGAAGATCAAGACAGTGCTGCGCTCCAGGATTAAGCATGGAGAATACATAGCCAGTCATGCTCCTTACGGGTATATCAAAGACACGGAGAATAAGCATAAGCTGATTCCTGATCCGGTGGCAGCGCCGGTAGTACAGAGAATCTTTGCGCTGGCTGTGTCAGGCAAGAATCTTGGGCAGATTGCCCGCATTCTGAATGAGGAACATGTGGAAACGCCTGCGGCGCATTTCGCAAGAATCCATCCTGAGAGCAGGAAGCATAAAAAGCGGTCTCCAAAACAGGATTGGGGCTCCTACTCCGTTCGGAATATCATCGAGCGTTTGGAATACACCGGGGCGAACGTGAGTTACAAACGGGATTATAAGAGCCTCAACCATCCTACAAGCAACAAAAAGGACAAAGAGGACTGGCTGATTATCCCGGATTGCAATGTCCCGCTGATCTCACAGGAAACCTATGAGAAAGCGCAGTCTGCGATTGCTGTAGGAAAATCATATACGCAGCGCAAACTGGATTATCCGCTCCGTTCATTACTTCGCTGCGGGGAATGCGAAAGAGCCATGGTACGGCATTCCAAGGCAAAGCGCATCTATTATCAGTGCGAGGCTTCCCGGTACTCTGCGGAAACGACATGTCCGCTGGGCGAGCGTTTCTATGAGGATGACCTGGAGAAAGCAGTGATTGGCAACCTTCGTCATATGCTGGGACTGCTGGTGGATCACGATAAGAAGATTCAGGAGGCGGCAGCCAAGACCAGAGGCTCCATGGACAACATGAAGCAGACGGTTCTCCGGCTGGAGAGCAAAATGAAGCGCAATCAGAGCGAACGTCTCGGCGCATATGAGCGCTATTCTGACGGCAGGATCGGCAGAGACGAATATCTGGCCGTGCGGGATAAGCTCACTGAGGAAAACGCGCAAATGCAGGCGCAGCTGACCGAACTTCAGGAAGGAATCGGGGCGTTGGAAGCAAAGACTGATCCGGAAATGGAGCTTTACGGCAGCGAGGCAAGGAATCTGCTGAAATCAGAGAACGTAACTAATGAGATGCTTCTGTTCTTCATTTCCAGAGTGAAGGTGTTCAGCAGCATGAGGATTGAGATCGAATACCGATTCAGCGACGAGCTAATGACGGAGCTGGGAGGTGGAGAAAATGGCTAAAATACGAGAAAGTTCAGGTATCCCGCCATAAGAAAAGTGGTGATGAGAATACCTGATCGGATATGTATTCCAAGGAGAGCAGACAGCTTTGCTGGGCTGCCCGTTGCTCTCCAAGGGGTACATATTTTTTTAGTCCTTGCATAGCACGAGCAAATCCACCATACTCCATTAAATGGAAGGGCGACAATGATCCTATTTTGATTAA
>ERZ764778.202-NODE-202-length-74884-cov-6.960457_pt1 | contig 74884 bp, 68 predicted proteins | sample MGYA00374951_ERZ764778 | MGnify/ENA primary metagenome ERZ764778 (study PRJEB28918, sample SAMN05720193) | bioreactor metagenome | isolation source: Anaerobic biogas reactor | place: USA:Washington, USA | collected 2015-08-08 ...
ACAATGGTTGTAAACTATTATTAGGTGAATCAACCATTTACGGTGACCAAATTATGGACATCAAGCAGTTGATAGAAAAAAAAGGCTTTCCGGTTCTCTCCAGTGGTAATTTAACTAACTACGATATAGGTGAAGCTTATATGCAAATGATTACTGAAAAAATTAAACTTGGGCCTAATAAGCCAAAAGTAGTAGTTGATTGCGGCAATGGCAGCGCTTCTCCTTTTGCTCCGGAATTATTTGCCCGTTTGGGTTGCGAGACGATCGCACTTTTCTGTGATTCTGACCCGACCTTTCCCAACCATCATCCTGATCCGGTCAAACCTGAAAATTTACAGGATCTGATCAGATTGGTTAAACAGTCTCAGGCTGATATCGGCATCGGTATAGATGGAGACGGGGATCGGTTAGGCGTTGTAGACAAAGACGGCAATATGATCTGGGGCGATCAGCTGATGATTCTTTTCTGGCGCGATATTTTGCCTCGCTATCCCGGTCTGCCCAGTATCGTGGAGGTAAAATGTTCCCAAAGTTTGATCGATGAAATCGAACGCCTGGGTGGCACACCGCTGATTTACAAAACCGGACATTCCTTAATAAAAGCCAAAATGAAGGAAACGGGAGCCATTTTTACCGGTGAAATGTCCGGGCATATGTTTTTTGCGGATGATTATTATGGCTATGATGATGCTCTTTATGCAGCAGCTCGTTTATTGTTGCTCCTGTCCAACAGCAAACAGACCATCGGGGAAATGCTGAGCAACATTTCCAAATATTATTCCACGCCTGAGATTCGTCTTCCCAGCGATGATGAGACCAAGTTCAAGCTGGTTGATCAAGTTTTACAGCATTTTAAAAAGGATTACGAAGTCATTGATATTGATGGCGCTCGCATTAAATTCCCGCACGGTTGGGGTCTGGTACGCGCTTCCAATACTGGGCCGGAAATTATATGCCGCTGTGAAGGCGACTCTCCTGAAGCATTACAGGAAATAAAATATAAAATTTTTACTTATCTTGGCTCTATTGGCTTTAACACGCAAGTATCGGCAATATAAGCAATAAATTGATCAGGTATAAGCTGCCGGAAAAGATGCAAGAATACTTATAGGAACTTTATAAAATACGTTAACGAAAAAGGAGAATAAATATGAACATTTTAAATATAGGAACCTATCCGCCTAAACAGTGCGGAATCGCAACATTTTCAGCTGATTTATGCAGAAGTATTACCGAACATGGACATGATATAAAAATAATCGCCATTTCCGACAATAGCTGCAGTTATCATTACAGCAATCAGGTTATCTTTAATATCCGGCAAAACCAGCGCCAGGATTATATGAAAGCGGCCGCCTTCATAAATGCAGCCACATCAGTGGACTTGGTTATTTTGCAGCATGAATACGGAATTTTTGGAGGTCAGGACGGAGAATACGTTTTAAATCTGGTTAAATTATTACACAAGCCCTATGTTTTGATAACTCATACGGTTCTTCCCCGTCCTTCCAAAAAGCAAAAACAAATATTGAATGATGTCTGCCACCGGGCGGCGGGCATTGTCTGCATGACGGAACGTTCCCGGGATCTGTTGATCAATCTTTATGAAGCCCCGGCTGAAACCGTTAAAGTAATTGCCCACGGGGTTCCTGATTTTATTAAAAAACCACAAGATGAGCTCAAGCAAGAACATGGTCTGGAAAATCGCCAACTGATAAGTACCTTTGGTTTGATTGGGCCGGGCAAAGGTCTTGATGCAGGCATAAAGGCAGTGGCTGAACTGGTGGCTGAATACCCGCATATTGTTTACCTGATTCTGGGGCAAACCCATCCCATGCTGCTGCGCAAGGAAGGCGAGAAATACCGGCAGACGCTGGTTGATCTGGTAGCCAGACTTGATCTCCAGCAAAACGTGGTTTTCATCAACAAATTCCTGACTGATCTTGAACTGGGTGATTACCTGTATATGACTGATATTTATCTGAGTCCTTATCCGAATCTGGATCAGGCGGTAAGCGGAACGATGGCTTTTGCGGTAGGCTGCGGAAGAGCCATTGTATCAACTGGCTATGCCTATGCCAATGAAGTTTTAAGAGCAGGACGTGGTTTGCTTGTCCCCAGTGCCGACCCGCATCTGCTGGCGCAGGGTATGCGGCAGATTTTGGACAGCTATGAATTACGGGAAAGCTTGCAGGACAATGCCTGGCAACTGGGCAGAACTTGGACCTGGTTCAATGTAGGTCGGGAATACATTAATTTCTTCAGGCAAATCCTGAGCCTTAATCGAATTAGTGAGGAAAGGGTTCTGAATTATGCCAAACTATAAACACTTTCTGAATATGACCGATGAAACCGGTATTTTGCAGTTTTCGAAATATCATCATCCTGATCAGGACAGCGGTTATACGCTGGATGACAATGCCCGGGCCCTGATGGTAGCTTTATCAATGGGCGATGAAGGCTATCCTTTGGCGCTCGTTTTTACCCGTTATCTGCGCCGCAGCTGGCAGGAAAATGGCCAATGGTGCAACCTGCTGCTGCATGGTCAATATTATAATCATTTTGACTCCGAAGACAGCTTCGGGAGAGCTTTTTGGGCCTGCAGCACCGGCAGTTGCTCTGATTGGCCGATCATCGCCCAAAGCTGCACGGAAATGCTGGAACGGGCAGTGACCAGGCTGCCTTCTTTTCATTCGGCGCGTGGTATAGCCTATTGTTTGATTGGATTATGTAAAGGCAGGTTTCCATTTTTAACTGCCAAATATCATAACAACCTGGTTCATCTGTTATCAGAACGTTTACTTTCGTTTTACAGCAGCCAGCAAAGTCCCGATTGGAATTGGTTTGAGGATAAAATGACTTACTGCAATGGGGTCTTGCCGCAATCACTTTTTGCGGCATATGCATATAACGGCAACCGAAAATGCCTGCAAACAGCGCGGGAATCACTTCGCTTTCTAAGCAATCATTTATTTGCCCGAGGCTATTTAAATATTGTCGGCAATGAAGGCTGGTATATAAGGGGAGGAAAATTGCCTTTATGGGATCAGCAGCCGGTGGATGCAGCCTCGGTTATTTTTGCCTGTCATGAGGCATATCAGGTTACGGGTTTAAATGAATACAAGCTGCTGATGAAATTAGCCTATAATTGGTACCGCGGGTTTAATATCAACGGTCTGCCGCTTTATGATATTGAAAGCGGCGGTTGCTTTGATGGGCTGATCCGAGAAGGGGTAAATCTAAATCAAGGTGCGGAGGCTGTACTTTCTCTATTACTAAGCGATTTGCTGCTGGCCGGTTATTATGCAGGCAATCTGCCTCAGGCTAAATCGGTATAATAAACGCCATTGCTAGCTACGGAAAGCTTTAAATCCACAAGAAAATTAAGGAGCCGATGAATATCGCCTCCTTTTTTTAAATTATTATTTATTTTTCTCTTTATTTTGCAGGGCTTCTTTCAGTTTATCGCCCAGACTTTGCCCCAGGTCTTTTTTGTCACTGTATCGGGCCATCAACCGGGGATTGACGCGGTCAGAATTCTTGTTTTTGCTGAAAACATTCGTATCCGGCTGCTTTTCCGGTTGGCGATGACCGCAGCTACGGTCTGGGCAGACCAGCATTTTACCTTGGCGGGTGTTGACCAGCAGCATATTCTTGCCGCATGACGGGCATTTGCTTTTGCTTACATTGGTGGGTTTGTATTCATTGCTGGACTGTACTACTGCTTTCACCATCCCGCTGGCATCATCCCGAATGGATGCAATCATTTTGCCTTTGCTGCTCTTACCGCGGGAGATATCTGTCAGGTGTTGTTCCCAAAGAGCTGTCAGTTCTGGTGATCTTAAAGCGGGCGGAGCCAATTCAATCAATTGGATTCCTTTGGTAGTAGGAATAATCTCTTTCCCCTGTCTTTCAATATAGAAGGTATTAAACAACTTCTCGATGATCTCCGCCCGGGTGGCAGGAGTACCCAGCCCGCTGCCTTTCATAACTTCGCGCAGTTCCTCATCTTCGATATATTTTCCGGGGCTTTCCATTGCCGTCAGCAGGGTTGCTTCGGTATAACGTGCGGGTGGTTTGGTTTTAGCTTTATTTATACGGCAATTTTCAACTTTTTTACGTTCACCTTTATGTTGCTCATTGAGAATCTGTTCCGGCGGCAATTCCTCTTTGCCTTCTTCTTTTTCCGCTGCGTGGGTATGCAGCGCCCGCCAGCCCAACTCTTTGACTACTTTACCGCGGGAGATAAACACTTCGCCCTCAACCACGGTTGTAATCGTAGTTTGTTCATAACGATAAGGCGGATAGAGTACCGCCAGAAAACGCCTGGCGATGAGGTCATAGAGTTTCTTTTCATCCACGCTAAAAGCAGTCGGATTGAGGCGTTGTTCGGTGGGGATAATGGCATGATGATCAGTGACTTTGCTGTCGTCAACAAAGCGTTTACCGGGCTGAATTTTTTGACTGAGCAACGGTCTTATATATTCAATATACGGTCCCGCTTGCATGGCCTGCAAACGTGCCGGCAACGTAGGTACGATATCTTTGGTTATGTAACGGCTGTCGGTACGGGGATAGGTTACCACTTTATGCACTTCGTACAGACTTTGCAGGACTGACAAAGTCTTCTGGGCAGACCAGCCCAGACGTCGGTTACCGTCTCTTTGCAGTTCGGTCAAATCATAGGCCAAGGGAGGCGGCTCAGATTTTATTTCCTTTTTAATATCCTGAATAACCCCGGTTTTGGCTTTGATTTTGGCGGCAATATCTTCCGCCCGGGTAGCATCAAATATGCGTCCCTGATTCTTATGATCCCGCCAATCGCCAAAGTAATCACCAAAATCTGCCCGAATGGTCCAGTAATCAAGCGGCTGAAAATTCTTTATTTCAGTTTCTCTCTGCACGATCATGGCCAGGGTGGGAGTCTGCACCCGCCCGGCGGTCAGCTGGGCATTATATTTACAGGATAATGCCCGGGTCACATTCAGTCCGATGAGCCAATCCGCCTCCGCCCGGCAAACAGCGGCAGCATAAAGATTGTCATAGTCCCGGCCCGGCTTGAGCTGCCGAAACCCTTCCTGAATCGCAGCATCTGTCTGGGAGGAGATCCATAAACGTTTGAAAGGTTTTTTCCATCGGGCCTGTTCCATGATCCACCGGGCTACCAGTTCACCTTCCCGGCCGGCATCAGTGGCGATAACCAAATCATTTACATCGCTCCGGTTCATCAGATTTTTAACCACCTGATACTGATGGGCAGTCTGTTTGATGACTTTTAATTTCATTTTTTCCGGCAGCATGGGCAGATCTTCCAGTCGCCATTGCTTATATTTAACATCATAATCTTCCGGCTCCGCCAGGGTGACCAGATGACCAAGGGCCCAGGTCACAACATATTGGCTGCCTTCAATATAACCTTTTTGTTTATTATTGCATTTAAGCACCCGGGCTATTTCCCGCGCTACGCTCGGCTTTTCAGCCAGCACTAAAGATTTCACTTTTTCGCCTCATCTCTTCGCTCTATTGCTGTTCATCTTATCATGAAACAGCCGCTTTGGCGAAGAGTAATCAGACGCTCCTGAATTTTTCCGGAATTAATTCGGCTAAAGTAGCTTTGGCCATACCGATACTGGTGTCGGCTGCTCCGTAGTAGACCAAAATTTCATCATCATCTTCCAGGATCTCTTTATCTGTACTGGCCACTGCACCACAGGTGAAAACCACATTGGGTACCCAGGCCCCGGATAAACCCAGTTCATAATCCTCAATCGGCTCCAGAACCGGATTAGGAGAACGATAAATTACCTTTTGCGGGTTTTTCAGATCGACCAATATGACCCCCAGGCGATAGACGTAATTGTAATCCACCCCATGGTAGATTAAAAGCCAGCCATAACGGGTCTTGATAGGTTGTGCGCCGGCCCCGATCTTTAATGAATCCCACATCCGACCTGGACGAGGGCCGATGATGATAGCGTGTTTTTCACGGCAGGGGAAGCTTAGCTCCTGCATATAGGTGATCCACATACTCGGTTCGATCCGGTGGTAAAGAATATATTTGCCATTGATTCGATCCGGAAACAGGATGGCGTCTTTGTCCCAGATATTTTTAAATGCCAGCCCCTCCCTCTGCCACTTTTCAAAGCGCCTGGCCAGAAAATCCTCAACTCCGATGGACGCTGCGGCAATTTGAGCAATATTACCGTCATAGGCCGTGTATAGCATCCAGATGCGTTTTTCAATAACAATGAGGCGGGGATCTTCACAACCCATTTTTTCTTCCGGCATGGCTGGTGAAAAGATCGGCCTGTCAAGCCTCTCCAGCACTTCATAGCCATCGGTAACAGCCAGACCAATATGGGAAACGTCATCATTGCCAACCGCCCGATAAAACAAGTAGACTTTATCCTTGATCCGCAGAGCGCCAGGATTGAGGACGTATTTGCACTCCCAATGATGCTCAGCAATTGGTTCCAGCAGAGGATTGCCCTGATATCGTTTCAGATTTTTACTCGGCTCATTGGTGGTTTCCTGCACCACCACGGTTACGTCTTTGGGCCGGTGGGGCAAGAGTGCATCCAGCAGACTCTGACCATTCCTGCCTGCCTGGATTGAGCGGTACACGGTCTGCATAATTTCTTGTTTATCATATCCCAGCTCTTCATATAAAGCTTCCAGGAACTCATGATTAAACCAGCGGCTTTCAATGCTGGTGGAAATCGGGGTGGGTATTTTTAAGCCGCCTTTAAAGCTATAGCTGGCCCAGCTCCAGACCGTACAGCTTAAAAACGTACCGTCTTCCAGCACCTGGCTCAAACCGTAACCGTCCGCCATTAAATGGAATATACGGGCCTCGTCTCTTTTCCCCTCACCAGCCAGGATCTCTGCCATGCTCCTGATCTTGCCAACCAATTCCCGTTGCACATTGTTTTCAAACATCTTCTGAGCTGAAAAGTCATCTCCCTTTTCCATTCTCATCAAGGCGTTGCGGGCTTTATCACCGATATTTTTTCTTTCCTTCACATTTTGCCTGAAGAGGCGGGAGTATTGTTCAGCCAGGCAAATTCGACGGATAATAGATGTGAAATATCTCAGTTTAGGATATTTGCCACCCTTTTGCTGCTCCAGGGCTTTAATGGTAACCCGGGCTGTGATTCGATTCAGGTTGGATACTTTATTGTGTGACCAGGCTCCGATGGGCAGATCCGAATTAATGATCAGCGGCTTCAGTTCCACCCATTCAAAGCTTTCCGGTTTAAGTTGATCCGTCATCCAGATCAGATCCCGGTCATTGTAGCTCCAGCTTTCCACCAGATTGGCGTAGGTGACTGCATCGCGCGGATCCATATTGGCAATTAAATCAGCGGGACGGTAATACCCAAGCGGGATCATCAAGTTGACCGGCGGAAAACGGATCAGCATTTCCCGCAGCAAATCGTGGTTTATACTAAAGATTTGCTGGTGGGGCACCACTGCAAAAAGTCGGTTAACAAAAGTATCAAGTCCCGCTTCTTCCTGCAGGTTACCCGGTAGCAGTCCGTCGATGGTTTGTTCTGCCTGTTGGATAAAGGCCTCAACCGCCCGTATGATCTCTTCCGCTTCTGCTTTGGGGTTAAGCCCTAATCCATCGGTAATAAAACGGGTGAAACGGTCTTCATATCTTCGGCGCAGATGTTTGAACAAATCGTCGGTCTGCACAATACGCTGATCCTTGCCGCTGATTTTTTTCGGCACAACAATAGGCCGGTTGGGAATATACTCCATATATCCGAGCGGCACCAGCGGCGGTTTGGCCTGTTCACTGCGGGCTGCCCATTGTCTGCTCAAGGCCGGCTTTTGCCGCCAAAACTCTTCGGTGATCCGCTGGTGAATGCTTTCCATTTTCTGGATCATCATTTCATTGCTATGGCTTAACTCCTTGATTTGCTCATAAAATTCCTGCATCTCCAGGGCATGACTGGTGATCTTGCCATTATATAAAGCCATCAAGGCCGTTAGGATTTCCGGCTGCTGTTTTTCTTCGCCAAAGGCATATTGCAGTAAAAAGGAATAAATGCTGTTTACCCAGAATTCATCCTTGAAATTTCCATTTTGCGTTTCCATCATTTTTACAAGCTCCTGCAGGGCATTCACGGGCAAAAACTGCTCCATTACCTGTATGGATTGATCAAAATAACCTTTAAATTCCTGCCGCAGATCTTCCAGTGAATATTCGGCCATTTCTGCCTGTTCCACCTTGCTGCGGGCCAGGATATCAGCTACTTTAATTATTAATCGATCCCGCAGCCAGACAGCACTGTCCCGGCGCAAACTTTCAAAGATGGTATGGCTCATTTCATAAAAAACCTGGTTCCGGTAAGCAAGTTGATGCGATTTTACCATTCCTCCCATACTAACTTCACAGATATCTTTGTTCCAGCATAAAGTACGGGTGATCAACCAGAAGTCAATGCCTGCACCGGCGATAAAATCGGTCCAAAATTTTGCTTCGCTGGCCAGTTCCTCTACCAAGTCATGGGCAATAGCATAAATCCCGCCCAGCGGATCACTTAGCCGGCTGCCATAAAATGACTCCAATATAGGAGCTGCCAGCATATAAGCAATACTATCTATCCCGCAATGCTGACGCAGGCTGCCTAAAACCATGTCATACGATCCCTGAATCGGGGTCAGCAGACTTTCCAGCCAGTTGGCATCAATGCCGGGACCTTCAGATGTCCGCATGTTGGCATTAAAAATGATCAGATCGGCTTCCATTTTTTTGGCTGTCTCAATAAGAACCCGAATACTCATCCCTCGACCGCTGCCTTCCGGGGGTAAAAGGAATGCCAGATGGGGATGATGCAGGGATAATTTTTGGATCAATTCCAGGGTGGCTGAAGCACTGGCATCACCGACACATACAATAAGCTGCCGGCGGCCGATCCATTTTTGCAGGACTTCATCAACCGATTGAAGCACCTTAGGCAAATCTTGACTGTCATTATTAAAAGGGATGCCAATCACCAGATCATAATCAGTATAATTATCCATTTGCGGCAAAATCTTTTTCATTTCTTCATCAAAGATACTTTCGCGATTGCTCTGGTTCAACGTTTATAAACCCCCTTAAAAGCTAAATTGTCTCTACATAGTTATGCGCAAAATCTTCCTAATATATTATGCAAAAGACGAATAAAGTGGCTGCCTTGAGTATGAGTCTCCTGATCTTCCTGTATACAGATGTTTGTTAAAACGCCTCTTGCAATTTATGAAAATTTCAAACCAATACCCATTAAAGCACGTATGGTCTGGGCTATGGATTAAAAGGCGAGGAATTGATTTGATGGCCAGAATTCTGGGGATATGCGATACCTGCGATGCCATGAGCGGCAGCCATCCTTGTCAGCCTGAGAACCTGAGTCAGGAACAGGCCGTCAAGAGCTGCGGATCTGCAAGTGATGCGAAATTCGCGCAAGAGCTGATCAATGTCTTGCATGATGATGCTTTAGCACAATCTGACTAAGTAAAATATCCATTATTAGTTATTCTCTATATGCAAAAAACAATTAATTTAGATTTGAGTATGAAAAGGGAGAGGCTTTTTGCCCCTCCCATTAAGACTGCACCTTGTCATTAGCCGCAAATTAGCTTTAATAACCTATCTAATTGAAGTGATTGAATAAGAATCAGTATAATCTGTTAAATTAAAAATCGAAAACTTCTACCGGTGCATCAATGGCAGTACGGTCGGCGATCTTGATCAAATCAGCCGTGTACCATACATTTGGCACAATGCTGCGCAGATAGTAGCGGGCAGATAGGGTTTTACCATAATAATACATGTAATCATAATGATCTTCGCCCAGTTCCTGTGCGCAACGGCTGGCAATCACCGCCTGATCCAGCAGCAAATAGCCGCAGTATAATTGGGCAGTAGCTGTCAAAATGCGCCGGGCATACAGCCCGATTAGTCCAGCGTTGCCGGATTTCATAAAGCCCATAGCCGTCATCATGATGCCACGATAAGCCTGCAAGGCTTTCTCCAGGTGTTCAATTTCCAGTTCCCAGCCCTCCCAATTGCCTTTTTGGGCTGCAATAAAGTCTTCGACTTCTTTGAGCATGGAGGCAAAATGTTCTCCTTTGGCTTGGGTCCATTTACGGCCAATCAGGTCCATGGATTGAATATAATTGGTGCCTTCCCAGATGGACCAGATTTTTACGTCGCGGGCTGAATTGGCTGCCGGGTAATCTTCGCAATAACCGTATCCGCCATAGGACTGCAGGGATTCACCGATCAGGGTCCAGCCCTCATCACTGGGATAAGCTTTGCACAACGGGGTCAGAACATCCAGTTTGCTTCGGGCCCATTTGCGACGGGCCGGGTCCGGATCATAAGCTTTAACATCCGAATAGTAGTAGCACTTGGCCAGTAAAGCCCGGCAGGCTTCCGTGGTAGACTTGCTCATCATGTACATGCGTTTTACGTCTTCATGCTGGTTGATAGTGACCCGGCCTGCTTTAGGATTGGTCAGCAGACGGCCCTGGACTCTTTCCTTGCCGTAGTCTTTGGCATTCCAGTAAGCATTAGCGGTCACAGCGGTGGACAGGCGTCCGGTATCCAGACGTGCTTCATTCATCATGTTAAACATTTGAGCCATACCCTGACCGGCTCCGGTCTCATCCGGTATATTACCGACGATAAAGCCCCGGCAGCCTTTGTTCTCACCAACCACCAGTTGAGCGGTGGAGGAACCCTTCAGGCCCATCTTATGTTCTACGCCGATGCATTGCACATCATTGGGAGACAGACTGCCGTCATCATTGACCCAGTATTTCGGGACCACAAACAGGGAAAGCCCTTTGGTTCCGGAAGCTGCGCCCTGCACCCGGGCCAGATACATATGTATAATATTTTCTACATCATCCCGGTCACCACAAGTTATAAAGATTTTTTGTCCGACAATGTTGTAAATTCCCGGGACATCAGTAGGGATAGCTTTGGACAATAAATCACCGGCATCGCTGCCAGTGGTCGGCTCGGTTATAGACATGGTTCCGCCCCAGGTACCATCCAATAACTTGGGCAGGAAGCGTTCCTGAACTTCTTTGGAGGCATAATCCTGAATAATATCCACCACGCCTTGACCGGTGTTCAAATAGGGCATGAAAGCCGGGTTGGCAGCAGACATGATTTCCACCAGCATGTTGATGATCATCAAGGGCAGGGCGCCCTCCGTCTGGTGCCCGTAGTTGCTGGTTCCCCAGCCCTGTTCCTGCAGAAAATGATAGACTTTATGGAATGAAGGGGGGATATAAGCCTGTCCGTTCTCATAGCGGACCCCAAAGGTTTCACCGTCTTCTGCGGTGGGAGCGATAACTTCTTCCGCAATTTGTCTGACCTGGTCTACCACTGTATCAACGTCATCTTTACTCCAGTAATCCTTGTATCTGTCATAGGCCAGTACTTCATCCAGCGGCAGCCATTCTTTCAGGATAAACTTGACATCACGGGTATTATAAGCATATTTGTATGACATTCAACATACACTCCTTCTCATATTTATGGCATCTTGCTTAGTGGGATCATACTGCTTGTCTAGATACCGCCCCCTATTCCTCTATTAAATGTTGACCGGTTAAAAACTTCTATCTTAACAGACCATGTCCTGATCCAGCAAAAGTTATTTCCGATTTAAACTCCACTCAATAAGGTCTCCAAGATTTTGCAGCTGAATCTTTTGGTTATATTTAACTTTTATCTCTTAACAAAATATGTGCGAATTTTGTCCTTTTATCTTGTCGAAGCTTTATGCACAGTTTAGCATAATCCCATTTCTCAGGCAATTTAACAGTGTATTTTCAAAATTCAAAATGTCGATTCGTGTCATTTAATATTTTTAATCTTTTTATTTTTTTAACTTTTTATAGGAACAATATTGTTTTATTTCTGCAAATTATAATGAGGAACTTTTCTACGGTATGTCTTTTAGGGCCTCTCACTCATAACAATAGAATTTCCCGCACTAAAAAAGCACCTACCACATCAGGCAGGTGCTAAAATGATTAGACTGTTATAATTAACTAGATAAGAGTTTTCAACTCTTCCAGCAGACGGGCGAAATATTTCAAGGCATCATCCACCGGCTCCGGTGTAGTGAGATCCACACCTGCTTTCTGCAGCAACTGGATGGGATAATCAGAACCGCCCGATTTTAAAAATTCCAGGTAGCGCTGCACCGCTGGCTGGCCTTCCTGGCGGATAGCTTCCTTGATGGCGGTGGCGGCGGAAAAACCGGTGGCATACTTATACACATAAAAGGCGGAATAAAAGTGCGGGATACGGGCCCATTCGATATCGATTTCCTCATCCAAGACTACATCCGGACCATAATACAGTTTATTCAAATCCCGATAAATGGAACTCATTAATTCAGGGGTTAGCGCTTCTCCCTGTTCGGCCCGTTCATGGATTATTTTTTCAAATTCAGCAAACATGGTCTGGCGGTAAACGGTCCCCCGAAATTGTTCGAGGTAGTGGTTGAGCAGGTATATTTTCTCTTGTTTATCTTTGCTGTGTTCAAGCAGGTAGTCAATCAGCAGCGATTCATTTACGGTAGAGGCAACTTCCGCTACGAAAATGGAATATTGGGCATAAACATAAGGCTGGTTCCGGTTGGAATAATAAGAGTGCAGGGAATGACCCATTTCGTGAGCAAGAGTAAACAAATCATCCAGTTTATTATCATAATTCATCAATATATAAGGCTGCGTGTCATATGTCCCCCAGGAATAAGCACCGCTGGTCTTGCCCTCATTTTCGTAGACATCTATCCACCCTTCTTGCAATCCTTTCCTGACAATTTCAAGATATTCTTCCCCCAATGGCTGCAGCGCCTTGAGCATGGTTTGCTGAGCTTGTTCATAGGGAATATTTACTTTATAATCTTTGACCAGCGGGGTGTAAATATCATACATATGCAATTCATCAACATCCAGCTGTTCTTTCCTTATTTTCATGTAGCGATACATTGGTTCCAAATTATTGTGCACAGCTTCGATCAACCGGTTATATACTTCCACCGCTATATTATCCCCATCCAGAGATGCGGTCAGCGCTGAAGGATATTTGCGGGCCCGGGCATAAAAAATATCTTTCTTTACACTTGAACCCAGGCCCGCTCCCAGCGTATTGATCAACTTCCGGTAGGAACTATAGAGTGCTGCAAATGCATCCTGGCGCACCTGGCGGTTCGAACTCTCCATAAAACTGCCATAGCGTCCTTTGGTCAGCTCAACTTCGTTGCCTTCCTCATCTTTGATTATGGGGAATTTAATATCCGCGTTGTTGAGCATGGTAAAAATATTGGAGGAAGCCATGGATAGATCCGCCGCCATAGCCAGCAAACGTTCCTCCGGGGCCGAAAGAATATGCTCCTTCTGACGAAGGATCTCCTCCAGGGCATGCCGGTAAACAGCTAAATCTTTATTCTGCTGCATATATTTATTTAGATCTGCCTCGGGAATCGTAAGTATCTCCGGCACTATAAAAGCTGATGCGCTGCTGGCCTCAACGCTTAATCTTTCCGCCCGGTCAAAAAGCGCCTGATAAACATGATTGGCATTATTTTCATCCCGGCGCATGCGGGCATAAACATATAATTTTTCCGCGATCCTTCCCATATCATCAGAAATCTGCAAAACCTTCAGCAGAGCTTCAGCTGATTCTGCCAGACTGCCCTGCAGGGCAGCAATTTTTTCAATCAGTTGCCCTAATCTTTTAAAATCATCTTCCCAAAGGGTTTCAAGGGTATAAATTTTTTCCAAATCCCATTTAAATTTATCATCAAGCTCTTCTCTTTTTTTCGTATGCTGCTCAGCCAAAATTTAATCCTCCCATTCAGATAATTTTTAAATTTATGTATAAACTTATTCTAACCACTTCCCGCCAGAAATAACATAACTGCTTGTATAATGCAAAAAAAATATATAGGGATATTATTTTTTTTAATATTATTAATACATTTATTGCTTAATTTATAAGCATGCTTTAAACTTAAAGAAATATTTAACAAAGGAGGAACAGCAATGGCGGATTTAAACAGTTATATAAACATTCTTTCAATGGCTATTGAAAATGAAGTGGAAGCGTACGAATTTTACCTGGGTGTATCACAGAAGGTTGAAGATGCCAATATCAAATCCATATTTAAAGAATTGGCTGAACAGGAACTGGGACATAGAGATTTGTTGTCATCTTATCTCAATAATGATACCCGTCCCTTAAACTTTGCCGAGCTACCGGACTATAAGGTGTCGGAAACGGTAGCCAAACCCAAACTATCTTTGCAGATGAAACCAGTGGATGCCATTGCCCTGGCCATGAAGAACGAAGAAGAAGCTATGAATATGTATAAAGACCTGGCTGATAGCAGCACTGACGCGGAACAGAAAAAACTGTTTATGAATCTATCCAATATGGAAAAAGGCCATAAAGCGCAATTGGAAGACATCTATACCAACATGGCTTTCCCCGAAACCTGGTAATGCACTTTCATCCCCGGAGGTACAAATCTTGATATTGAATCATCTGGGCGTGGTCGTCAGTAACTTAACAAAATCGGAAGACTTTTATTGCCGGGCGCTGGGTTGTACCCTTTCCGGACGCTGGCAGAATGATGAACTTAAAGCAGTTAATCTGCAGTGCGCAGGATTGACCATCGAGTTGCTGGAATACGTCAGTCCTTCGCAAACGTATACACCTGCAGGAGTCATCAATCACCTGGCTTTTAAAGTCCAGGATATTGAAGCTCAGATTGAACGTTTAAACAAATTGGGGGCAGCGTTTGAAACCGTTTCCCCCAAAATTATTGCCAGCAATAAAAAAATAATCTTTTTCCACGGTCCGGATGGAGAAAGAATTGAACTGGTTGAAGAAAACTGAGTTTTATTCAATGCTGTGCCAAAGTATTTCACAGATATCCATTACCTTCACCTGTTCGTCCTGACCGGCTTCTTTGATCCCATCGGAGATCATTGCATACAGAAGGGGCAATTAACCATGCGGACAAATACAGATGATTTTCTTCACTCCATAGTTATCGAAAGTTTCTATATTATGGCGGGCCAGGGATTGATAGAGATAATTCTTCCAAATCACATAAAACCAAACAGCAGCTGCAGAAAAGGCAGCCAAAATAAAAACCCCGCCGCCCGTGATTAAACGGGAAGCGGGGTGGATTTAGTTTTAAATTAATTTTTCCCTTTATTTTTTACCATTGGCAGTACGATCCGGCGGTTTAATGACAATGCGTTTGTTAATATCATAAAACTCAGCTTTTATATTCAGACGAGTTTTATCATTGCGTTGGTTTTGGGCAGTCAGTACCGCCTTTTTGATAACATGGTTATGATAGTCGATCCAAAGCCGGTATTCAAAATTACTCCACAGACTTTCCAGAAGTTGATTTTGTAACGATGGCTTGCATCCTACCACCAGACATTCCACACCATCTACTTTGGAGAATCCAATTTTTTTGATTCCTTGCACTCCTTTAAACTGAAAATTGGATAGCGGATTCAATTCCGATATGAGCAGTTCACCCGAATTGCTGGTGCCGCTTTCGATAACCAGCCACTTTTTGGAAAAGGAATCAAAGTTATATATGGTGCGGTCGATATAATAGATATCAATTGGTGTGTTGACCATCTCCCCCTTTATATGAGTATTACCATTCTCCGTTTCACCTTCTACCCTGCTTATCACCTCCTCCCGACCATCAACCGTAAATCCTGACTGCAGTCTGTATCGGAAACTGTTAAGCTGAGGCATTTTTTGCAAAACCTGTTGCAGCTCAACTTCGGGTTCCAGTTTTGACTTTTCATAGTAATCCATAATTGTGCCGGCACTGGTCAGCAGAGCAAGCAGTAAAATGACGACGGCAATAATTGCCCAATAAGATTTTTTTATACTTCTCACTCCTTTTCGTATATTTTTATCCGTACCTGGACAATGCCGGTATGAATAAATAAATCATCATTTTTGCTAAAAGCCAAAAGATATTATATTCTTATTAAAATCAATTGAATTATATAACCGCTGAAAAAGCAGAATAATATTCCAAAAATTAAAAATGAGGATTGGCTAAAATCTAAAATGGATGCAGATTATTTTTGCACACACCATATATAGTGCCTTTATCTTCTTAAAGCGGCTATTTCTCTAAGCTTTTTGGCTATGAGCTAACTATGCAAAAGTCCAAAGTATACAATGTTCCTTATTTTAAATTATTTACTATGTATACCGGCTTCTGATATAATTTGCACCGTAGTTTAATAACAAGGAGGAAGCACGTGTGTTTACCAATTACAACGAAGTAATGGATTACTGCACAGATAATTCTATTCGGATGATTGACTTTAAAATAATCGATCTTCTGGGTAGATGGCGTCATCTAAGTATTCCTACTGCCAGGTTCAAACCGGATACGCTTATCTACGGCATTGGTTTTGATGGTTCCAATTATGGGTTTGCACCGGTAGAAAACAGTGATATGGTATTTATCCCCGATGTCAGTACCGCTGTACATGAACCTTTCACCGAAGTTCCTACCCTCAGCATGATTGGTGACATCTTTGTCATCACCCAACCGGAAAACCGTCGCTTTGAGCAAGATCCCCGTTCCATTGCTTACAAAGCTGAAGAATATATGAAATCGACCGGCATAGCCGACGAAATGAGAATCGGACCGGAATTTGAATTCCATGTTTTTGATCATGTCAGTTATGAATGCAGTCCCAATCATACCAGTTTCACTATCGATGCTGATCAGGCCATTTGGAACAGCGGTGATAACGAATTTCAAAATCTGAGTTATAAAGTACCTCACAAAGGCGGTTATCACGCTGCTCCGCCCCAAGATATTCTTTATGATTTAAGATCACGCATGTGTGTTCTGATGGAAGAAAACCATGTCCCAGTCAAATATCATCATCATGAAGTCGGCGGACCGGGACAGATTGAAATTGAAGTGGAATTTGCCGGTATGCGGGAAATGGCTGACAAAACCATGCTGGCCAAATATTTGATTAAGAACCTCGCTTTCCAGGAAGGCAAAACCGTCACTTTTATGCCCAAACCTCTTTATGACGAGGCCGGCAATGGACTGCATGTACATATGCATCTTTTTAAAGACGGCGAACCTTTATTTTATGATGAAAATGGCTACTCCCAGTTAAGTAAGACGGCTTTATATTTTATCGGCGGACTGTTAAAGCACGCACCGGCCGTATTGGCTTTCACCAATCCCAGTACCAATTCCTATAAACGGCTCGTACCCGGCTATGAAGCCCCGGTTAATCTATGTTTTGCCACTGCCAACCGCAGTGCCGTAATCAGGGTTCCGGCTTATGCCAAAAGTCGTTATCAAAAACGTTTTGAATTCCGCTCTTCAGATGCCACCTGCAACCCCTATCTGGCCTATTCCGCCATTCTGATGGCCGGTCTGGACGGCATAATAAATAAAATTGAACCCACTGCCGAAGGCTTTGGGCCCTATGACGTCAACCTTTATAATCTGCCCAAAGAAGAACAGGCCAAGATCAAATCACTTCCCAAATCTCTGGATGAAGCACTTGATGCTCTGGAAAAAGATCATGAATTCCTGCTGAAGGGAGATGTCTTTCCTAAGCGTTTAATTGAGATTTGGATTGAAAACAAACGCAAAGAATCGCGCAAAGTAAATGAATTTCCCCATCCGATGGAATTTGAGCTTTATTACGATTTATAAAAAATACAGCCCGGTAAAAATCGGTATATGAATTGATATGCTCCCTGCAAAGCAGACAGTGATAAAAAACTGTCATTGGCAGGGAGCATATCATTTTTCCGGCTTTTATTTAATTTATTTATCATCAGCTCATACCAATGCTTTATAGCCCAATCTATATTTCTTCAAGTTTCCCGGATTAACAATCATAATAACCGGGATAAACATAGGAAATGAGCCTTAAGCAAATTTAAGTATTGATAAATTATACTTTCATATTCTTTCCATATAAAAAGACCTCCCATCGAAAAATTGATGAGAGGTCCTTGAAATTAACTGGTGTGGTCAGGATTGGGCAACAACCCTATTGTAACCTAATCCCTAATAAGCAATGGGTTGCTGAGATTGATTACATCATTCCACCCATGCCGCCCATTCCACCCATACCGCCCATGCCGGCCAAGGCAGCATTTTCATTAGGGTTGGGTTTTTCGGTGACGAGCGCTTCTGTAGTCAATACCATGCCGGCAATGCTGGCAGCATTCTGAATAGCTGAACGAGTAACTTTGGCGGGATCGATAATTCCTGCCGCAATCATGTTTTCATAAATATTGGTTAAAGCATTAAAGCCAGTGCCATGCTCTGCAGCTTTTACCTTTTCCACTACTACTGAACCTTCTACGCCGGCATTGTTGGCAATCTGACGAAGCGGTTCTTCCAGGGCTTTCTTAACCAGTTTGATACCGGTCAATTCATCACCTTCAGCTTGAATATCATCGATAGCAACGATAGCATTGATTAAGGCAGTTCCGCCGCCGGATACGATACCTTCTTCAACCGCTGCTTTGGTTGCGGCCAGAGCATCTTCAATACGGTGTTTCTTTTCTTTCAATTCGGTCTCGGTCGCAGCACCCACCTGAATTACTGCTACTCCACCTGATAATTTGGCCATTCTTTCCTGCAGTTTTTCTTTGTCATATTCGGATTCGGTCTCTTCCAGCTGTTTTTTAATGACCCCGATGCGGCCTTTAACCTCAGCTTCGGAACCTGCTCCATCAACAATGATGGTTTCTTCTTTCTTAATAACAATCTTGGCTGCTTTACCCAGCATGGAAAGGTCTACGTTTTCCATCTTGCTGCCGGTTTCTTCTGAAACAACTCTGCCGTTGGTCAGTATTGCTATATCTTCCAGCATAGCCTTTCTTCTTTCGCCGAACGCCGGAGCTTTAACGGCTACGCAAGTGAAGGTGCCTCTTAATTTATTGACAACCAGTGTGGCCAAAGCTTCGCCTTCGATGTCTTCAGCAATGATCAACAACGGTTTACCGGTCTGCACCACTTTTTCAAGTACGGGCAGAACTTCGGTGATAGCGGAAATTTTCTTATCGGTAATCAGGATGAAGGGGTCATCCAAAACCGCCTGCATCTTTTCTGAATCGGTTACCATATAGGGAGAAATATAGCCGCGGTCAAAACTCATGCCTTCGACTACTTCCAACTGGGTTCCCATGGTCTGTGATTCTTCAACGGTGATAACACCATCGCGACCGACTTTTTCCATGGCATCTGCAATCAGACTGCCTATTTCCGGATCACTGGCTGAAATAGCCGCAACCTGGGAAATTGATTCCTTGGTTTCAACCGGCTTGCTGATAGCATGAAGCTCTCTAATCGCAGCCTGTACAGCTCTTTCTATACCTTTTCTCATAATCATTGGATTGGCACCGGCCGCTACGTTTTTCAAACCTTCTTTGATCATAGCCTGGGCCAGAACCGTTGCTGTGGTCGTTCCATCTCCGGCAACATCATTGGTCTTGATGGCAACTTCTTTAACCAGCTGGCAGCCCAAATTTTCCCAAGGATCATCCAGATCAATATCTCTGGCAATGGTAACACCGTCATTGGTAATGGTGGGGGAGCCAAATTTTCTGTCCAGAACCACGTTTCTGCCCTTCGGTCCAAGCGTTACCTTAACTGTATTGGCCAGCGTATCGACGCCTCTTTCCAGAGATCTTCTGGCATCCTCGCCAAATTTAATTTCTTTGGATATCATTTATGTAGCCTCCTTGTAATATTTTAAAATGCAATTACACCAATTTTGCCAGTATATCTCTCTCTGCGGAAAGAATCATATATTCTTCTCCATCCACTTTGATTTCCATGCCACCGTATTTGGAGAATATGACTTTATCACCCGCCGCAAGATCAATCGGTATTCTTTCACCCTTATCATTCAATGCGCCGGGACCTACAGCCAGGACTTCTGCTTCCTGGGGTTTTTCTTTTGCTGTGTCAGGCACATACAGCCCACTTTTGGTTTTTTCTTCTTTAACTTCAGCTACTTTGACGACTACACGGTCTCCCAATGGTTGAATTTTCACGGGGTATACCTCCTCATTAATTTGTTGTTAGCACTCATTAGTTGCGAGTGCTAATATTATTTAATAATAATAGGCAGGATCTGTCAAGTATACAAATAAAAAAACTCACCAAATCTACCTATATCAATGTTTAATAGTGTACACCGTTTATTTTCTTTTTATACCATTATATAGATATCTAAATATTCATTTTTATGGTTGCTAGCCCTGACCGCATTCAGCAGCCGAACCGATCAAGATATCCAGACCATGATCCAAAGCTGGCATAATGGCCTCGAGGGATTCGCGTACGCCCTTTACACTGCCGGGCAAATTAACGATCAGAGTATTGCCCCTGATGCCTGCCACCGCTCGTGACAGCATCGCCTTGGGCGTATTTTGCAAACCATGGTAACGTATGGCCTCCGGTATACCGGGAACAAGCTTCTCTACTACCCTGAGGGTTGCTTCCGGGGTAACATCCCGCCTGGAAAATCCAGTTCCGCCGGAAGTAAGCAACAAATCCAGCTTAAGGTTATCGCAGACCTGTATCATTTTTTCTATAATTAATTCTTCGTCATCAGGAATAATCTCATAATAGATAAACTCATAATCTTGTTCGGATAATGTTTTTTTTATTTCTATTCCGCTCAGATCATTACGTTTACCTTGTGAGCCTTTGTCGCTCAAGACTAAAATTCCGGTCTTATACATCAGCCAGCACCTCTACCATGTCTCCCTTTTTAATATGCCCTCCGTAAATGACGCGGCAAAACAATCCTTCGTAGGGAAGCAAGGTGACGCCCAAAGTCCTGGTCACAACGCTGGGATGATCCTCCTTGCCAATCTGACTTACTTCCAGAACGGCATCATTACCAATTTTGAGTTTACTGCCCACGCCAGCCTCCGAAAGATCCAATCCCTCAATTAATAGATTTTCAGCAAATTGACCGGGGCCGATCTGCATATTTTTTTCGCGATTAACCCGTTTGACACTTTCCCAGGCAAGACAAGTAACCTGACGGCCCCAGTCACCGGCATGACCGTCATTTTCAATGCCAAAATCTGTTATAAGCTGAGCTTCAGCTACCTCGTACTTTAGCTGCCCACGCTCAGCGGCGATACAAATTGAATGTAGATTCCCTTCTGCCAATTGTCCCACTCCTTGTTTATATTCTATTGGTTTCCATAAACCAAGTGTCCGCTTTTACCGCCTGATTTCTCCAGTAACCTGATGTCAGTAATTTTCATCCAGCGATCAACCGCTTTGCACATATCATAAATGGTTAAGGCAGCTATGCTTACCGCGGTCAGCGCTTCCATTTCAACCCCGGTTTTGCCTGTAGTTTTCACTTGTGAGGTAATTACTATGCTTGACTCGGTCTCATCTAGTTCGAAATCCATGTCAACTCCGCTCAGAGATAGGGGATGACACATGGGTATAATCTGGGAGGTCTGCTTGGCTCCCATAATTCCAGCCACTTGAGCAACCGCCAGCACATCACCTTTTTTAATAGCCCCGTCCCGAATCATGATAAGCGTTTCCGGCTGCATGCAGACCACGGCCTGTGCCCGGGCCAGACGAACCGTATCTTCTTTTTCGCTAACGTCTACCATACGGGCATAGCCCTTTTCATTGATATGGCTTAAGCCCATGCCATTATCCCCCAATCTGATACATCATGCGGTGGTTGTCTTCCCCCCAGCCGCTTTGCATATGGTGTCGCTTGGGTTTTGAAAAGATTGTCTGCATAAATAATTGTTTAAGCTCTTCATCATCTGTACTGCGCCTGAGAGCAGGTTTTAAATCTGTTTCTCCCTGCTCATACAGACAAGCTCTCAATTTTCCCTCCGCGGTCATCCTGATGCGATTGCAGCGCCCACAAAAATGATTGCTCATAGGAGAAATAAATCCTACCGATCCCATTCCGCCGCCTATCTTATAATAATTAGCCGGGCCACTGCCTTCGATTTTAAAGGATTCTTCCAAAACATATTCCTGCTCGATACGTTGTTTAATTTCCTGACTGGTCATGAGACGGTCCCGGCGCCAGAACAGCAGATCCCCGATCGGCATAAATTCAATGAATCTTATATGCAGCGGGTATTTGCAGGCCAATTCAGCAAAATCCATGATTTCATTATCGTTAAATCCTTTGATAACCACCGTATTAATTTTTATGGGATGAAGTTCCAATGCCAGCGCTTTTTCAATACTATTAAGTACGGCTGACAGATCCCCCGATCTGGTTATAAAGCGATATTTCTCCGCAACCATGGAATCCAGACTGAAATTCACTCGCTTTAACCCGGCAGCTTTTAACTCCTCAGCCAGGGGAGCAAACAAAATCCCGTTCGTGGTAATTGCAATATCATCAATCTCTTTAATATCATTTATATAGTGAACTAATTGACTGATGTTCCTGCGCACCAAAGGTTCCCCGCCGGTCAGTCTTACTTTACGAATCCCGATGGAAGCACCTACCCTGACCAAGTGGGCGATTTCTTCCAAGGAAAGAATGTCATTATGTCCTACATAGCTGATGCCAGTTTCGGGCATGCAATACTGGCAACGCAGATTACAGCGATCCGTTACCGAAACACGCAAATAATTTATTTCTCTTCCCTGTCCGTCCAACATATATTTTTCCTCCCTCCACCATGGGAAGTTGGGCACGCTCATTCATTAAAGCAGCTAAAAACAGCCTAATTCACATCCGTTGATCTTGATTTCCGCTTCATCACAGGCTTTTCCGATCTGTTTGTATTCAAGATTCAATTTCTCGGCCAACTGGCGTGCATCGGCACAGCTGATTTTTCCCTGAGGAGCCAATTCTTTGATTTTTTCAATGATTTCTTTGTTTTCCATCAATTATTCCTCCTTAAAAATTGCAACCTGTGGTAAACTCTGATTAAATCTAATTTTTCCGCAAAATCATGCAAAAATCTATAATCAGTCTTGTTCATGCCTCATTATATACCAATTAGGACTCCGACAACAATGGATATAATTATAGTACCAGTTAGTAAATTTCGATAAATTTGCACACATTATGTTAATATAGTGGTGATAGCTTCGGTGTCTGTTCCGCATATATATTGAGGAGGTGAAAATCATGACAACCGCCCAATGGGTTATAATTGCTATAGTATGTGGTTCTATAGAAATTTTCACCATGGGCCTCTGGTTTCTCTGGCTGGCTTTGGCAGCCCTGTTGGTGGCTGTAGGAGTTCGTCTGGATTGGCTATCGAGTTTGCAATGGCAGCTACTGATTTTTGCATTTTTCACCTTGATCTTCATTATTTTTACCCGTCCATTGGCGATTAAATTTTTTAAAACCAAAGATACCATCAGCAACGTTAAAGCTTTGGTAGGACAACACGGTATCAGCACCACCGATATTCAGCCTCTGCAATATGGACAGGTAAAAGTAAACGGAGAAATATGGACGGCCATAGCAGAAAGCGAGATCAAATCCGGCACCAGGATCGTAGTTAATGATATTGACGGGGTTAAACTAATCGTTAACCAAGCTGAACAGGAATGAAATGTGACCTAATCGTATACATCAGAAAGGGGTACGAGTATGCAATATTTAAGTAGTTTTGCTTTAGTTCTATTTGTGATTATTATTGCTTATTCAGCAATAAAAATAATCCGGCAGTCTACGGTAGGTATCGTAGAGCGACTAGGTAAATACCATAAAACGGCCGAACAAGGTATTAATGTCATTATTCCTTTTATCGATCGTTTTCGTGCCATAGTTGATATGCGGGAACAGGTAGTCAGTTTTGCTCCCCAGCCGGTTATTACCAAAGACAATGTAACCATGATGATCGATACGATCGTCTATTATCAGGTAACCGATCCCTTCCGCTTCACTTATGAAATTGCCAATGCTATTATGGCCATTGACAATCTTTCCGCAACTACCCTGCGTAATATTGTCGGCGATCTGGAACTGGATCAGACCTTGACCTCAAGAGATCTGGTCAATAGCAAACTTCGCGCCATTCTCGATGAAGCCACTGATAAATGGGGCATAAAAGTCAACCGGGTGGAATTAAAAAATATATTGCCTCCCCAGGATATTCAGACGGCGATGGAAAAACAGATGCGCGCCGAACGCGAGAAACGTCAGGCAATACTATTGGCAGAAGGACAAAAAACAGCTACCATTCTCGAAGCCGAGGGAGAAAAACAAGCAGCTATTCTAAAAGCGGAGGCAGTGAAAGAAGCTGCTATACGTACGGCCGAAGGATCACGCCAGGCGAAAATACTGGAAGCCGAAGGTGAAGCGCAGGCAATTTTGAATGTGCAGAAGGCATTTGCTGATAGTCTGATCATGATCAAAGATGCCGGAGCTGATGACAAAGTGTTGGCGATCAAATCTCTTGAAGCCATCAAAAAGCTGGGCGATGGTCAGGCCACCAAGCTGATCATACCTGCTGATCTGGCCGGTATCGGAGGCGTTTTCGCAGCTTTAAAGGAAGTTGTTTACGATAAACCGGAAGCAAAATAAATATCGTTGTCCCATTCAAAAAAAGGTTGTTGAAAATCGTTTACGAAAAAATACAGCCTCCGGCTAAAGACCAAAAATAACACAAAATAAACCAGCCCATACCACTTTTATAAGTGCTATGGGCCTGTTTTTTGCAAGGAATAATATTTTTTATTTTAGCGACAGTTTTTTACATTTCTTCCCCGCTCATATACCTTGGGGCAAGCCGGGCAGCAATATGCTTTTAAGGGCCGGCGCCTTCCCTCCCTGCTCAAAAAAGATGCCCGGTACAAGCATCATTCTTTACCGGCTACTGTTAGCATAGTTGCCTGCCATTAAAAATAATCCCAATTAATAACCAGTTCCGACTTCTCGGTTACAATCCAATGCATGGGGACATCATTTTCATGGGGAAAGACTGAATCGACCACTTGAAATTCGTAGCAAATGCCGCACTTAAATGCGTGGCTGCGAAGTCCCGGCAGGAAGCGGTCATAATAGCCCCGGCCATATCCCACCCGGAACCCCCCTGCATCAAAGGCCAGGCCCGGCGCCAGCACTACATCAATCTCTGCCAAAGGGTAAGCATCACCCAGCGGTTCACGAATACCGAATGAACTAACTTTTGTCTCCGGCCAACCTTGCCACTCGACGGGCTTGATCTGATCCCCCTCCACCCGCGGCAGGAGAATGGTTTTCCCCAACTGATGCTGTTGCTCATAAAATGATTCCAGATTGACCTCGTTTTGCATAGGCGCATATCCCATGATGGTTCGGGCTTTTTGCACCGGCAGCAAATCATTAAGGCGCCGGGCAATGGTTATACCGGCCTGCTGTACCTGCTCCGGAGCCAGCAGTTTACGTTTTTCTTTCATTTCACTACGCAGGATCGCTTTGGAACCCTGTAGATTTATATGCATGGCAAACTCTCCTCATCCTAAGCCTGGCTTTTTGGCGCTGCGCTATGCTTCTTTTTCCAGCTATGCAGCAGCAGGGCAAGCAGGAATATACCAATACTTATGATTTGCCCCATGGTAAAGGGCCCGAAGTTGATCTGACTTTCGCGCCAAAACTCAACCACAAAACGGTAAAACGAATAACCCATAAAATAAAATACAAATACTTCTCCGTTATACCTGCGGCGCGGATAATACCAGAATAAAATGATAAAAAGAACAAAGTTGATTAAAGAGCTGAACAACTGGGTAGGATAACGAACCAAACTGTCCACATAGGGAAAAACAACTCCGCAGCTTGAACCGGTTATTTTCCCGTAACAACAGCCGTTAAGAAAACAGCCGATTCTTACGATGGCATACCCAAGGGCCACAAAAGGAGCAAACATATCCAGTACATTCCATAAGGGGTAGCCTTTGCGGCGTAAATACCAGATAAACAAAGGCACATCCACCAAGACCGCTCCATACCATACCAAGCCGCTCAGACCGTTCTTCAGGGATAAAACTGCAGCCGGATCAGTCAGCAATTCCTGCCATTGATAGGCAATTATATACAACAGACGCGATCCCAATATTCCTGCCAGAACCAGAATTATCACCATATCCAGCACCGAATCGGCATCATAGCCTTCGCGTTTAAACATTTTTGTCAATCCAATGGCGGCAACAATAACTGCTATAGCTAACATAAATCCCCAGGAATATATTTTTATATTGCCAAATTCTAACAACACCGGATGCATCCTTATCAATCCCTTCTTTAGAAATTATCCACAAGTTTGAATATCCCATTTCTAGCCGCTTATCTTTTTTAAATCATTGTAATTATTTCTTAAAAGGGCAGAAATCAAGAAACAACAGTTATCAACAGACTTATACACATTATCCACAGGCTAAATTACAAGGAATTTAGGCTCGGCTGTGCATTAATATTAAGCGGGGCAAAATTCCCCGTGATATAGTCAAAATAGGCCTTGCCCGCAATCATAGCCGCATTGTCAGTGCATAAACCCAGGGCCGGATAAAATAATTGCCGACCTTCTTGCTGCGCTCTAATTGTCATCAATTGTCGAAGCGACTGGTTGGCAGCTACCCCTCCCGCTAGCATAATAGAGCGGACCTGGTAATTATTTGCCGCACGAATCGTCTTTTCCACCAAAATTTCAACAAGCGCCGCCTGAAACTCAGCCGCCATATCTTCCACCCGGACTTCTCCTCGGCGTGATTGTTTGATCCAGAGATTCATGGCCGCAGTCTTTAAGCCGCTGAAACTGAATTCATAATCATTCCGGTCAAGAAATACTCTGGGCAGATGATAAATACCCGCTGTCCCCTGCTCGGCCGCTTTTTGGATCGCCGGACCACCCGGGTAGCCCAAACCTAAAAAACGCGCTACCTTGTCAAAGGCTTCCCCGGCGGCATCATCACGTGTTTGACCAATCAGGCGGCTTGTGCCCATGTCTTCCATGTATAGCAGACTGGTATGACCACCGGATACGACCAGACAAATAGCCGGAAATTCAATTTCCCGATGCTCCAGAATATTTGCCCAGATATGGCCCTGCAGATGATCGACGGCAATCAGGGGTTTGCCCAGTCCATAGGCAAAAGCTTTGGCAAAAGACAGACCTACCAATAAGGCACCGATTAATCCGGGGCGATTGGTTACGGCCACGGCATCGATATCATTATATTTAAGACCAGCTTCCCGGAAGGCAGTTGCCACTACCGGCGCAATATTTTCAATATGCTTGCGGGAAGCCACCTCCGGAACAACCCCGCCAAACTGCTGATGGATGCTGATCTGCGAATTGATAATGTTGGCCAGTATCTCCTGACCATTTTTAACAATTGCCGCCGCCGTTTCATCACATGAACTTTCGATGCCAAGAATCAAAGTGTCTTTCATTTTTTCACACCAACTCCATCAGAATAAATATCGGGTCATAACCAGCGCATCTTCACCATTATCTGTATAATAAGCTTTTCTGACTCCTGTCTGTACATAACCGAGTTTGTTATACATGCCTAAAGCAGCTTTATTGCTTGGTCTGACCTCCAGCAGAATACGGGTGGCCTGTTTGGTCCGGGCAATTTTCTCCAGCTCCCGCATCAAATCACTGCCGATTCCCTGTCCGTGATATTTACCGGCCACTGCCACATTGGTAATATGAGCTTCCTCGAAAACCACCCAAATTCCTCCGTAAGCAGCGATATCTCCGCCATCATCACAAACCAGATAATTGGCAAACTGGTTCTTCAATTCTCCCAGGTAGGAATCCCGTGACCAGGGCAGACTGAATGATTCCTTTTCAATAATCATCACCTTGTCTACATCGGTTTCGGTCATTTTCCGCATCATATATTTTGTATTCAGCAACTATAACGCTCCTTTGCCCAACCTGTATTCTGCTTCTGAAAGTCTCACATAAATCGGTCGCAGGGCATAAGCATCATCAAAATCATTCTTTATTGCCCTTTGCCAGGCCAGACTGCCCAGCGCTGCAGCCCGGGGCAACATCAACGGTCCCGGGGCTACCTGCAAAACGTCCTGAAAGTATTCCTGAAAAAACTCCTCGTAGGGATAAAAGCCATCTCCTAAAAGGGTTATATGGGGTTTTCCCAATACCGTTGCCAGCTCGCGTGCCCGAGCGGCCATCTCCTGAGGGGAACAGGCCATATCTTCAGTTAAACGCTGCGGGATGTCCCCGTCAGCAGCAAAATAAGCAGTATATACTTCCTGTTTGCGTGCATCCAGCAAAGGGCAAACCAAATTCTCGCTAAAGACAATATTGTGGGCCAGTACGTCCAGGGTCGAAATGCCTAGCAATGGTTTCCCGCAGGCCATGCTCAATCCCTTGGCAGTTGCCAGGCCAATTCTCAAACCGGTAAAGGAACCGGGACCAACCGTAACTGCTATGGCATCAAGATCAGCCACCGTAATCTCACAATCATGCAAAACCCGATCCACACCTGGCATTAATGTCTCTGAATGGGTTTTCTTGAAGTTGATAAATTCTTCGCGCATTACCTTTTGATCATGGAGCAACGCCAGGCCGGCCACCGGGGTAGCGCTATCTATGGCCAGAATGTACAAACTGCATCAATCCTTCTAGTTTTTTTTCATATTTTGCTCCCCGGGCAGTGATCTGCACGCAACGGGCAAGTTCATAATCATCGTAGAGAAGTGAAATCGTTACCAGCAAAGCTTCTGCCGGCAATGATTGATCTGTCAGGTTGGGCCATTCAATCAGGGATATGCCCTTTCGCTCAAGATAATCTTCCAGTCCCAGATCAAATGTATCCCCTGTCTCCAGACGGTAAAAATCAAAATGGTAAAGGGGGGGATCAACTTCATAAATATTCATCAGGGTAAAGGTGGGGCTGGTTACCCGCCCATTATATCCCCTCGCTCTGGCAATCCCCCTCACCAGTGTGGTTTTACCCACACCCAGTTCGCCCATAAGATAAACAACATCATCAGCTTCCAGCAGGGAAGCCATATGCTTTCCCAAGGCCAGCATTTCCTCTTCACTATTTATAATCAGATCCATTTATTCACCTCAAAATCTGCTTCGTCATTTATAGCAGAGCCCGGTAATCATCCCGGATTAGCTTAAAATCTTCCCAGACAGGGCGCTTGTAATTAGGGTTTCTCAGCAGAGCTGCCGGATGATAGGTAGGCATTATTTTTATTCCGTTTCTCTGCAGCCACTTCCCGCGCAGCTGACTGATCTTGGCGCGGGGGTCAACCACTGCCTGGGTGGCCATAGCGCCTAGGCAGACAATGATTTGGGGCTGAATGATTCTGATTTCCGCCTCGAGATAATTGCGGCATACTTTGACCTCATCGGGGTTAGGCAGACGGTTGCCGGGTGGCCTGCATTTCACCACATTGGTTATATAGACCTCTTCCCTTTTAAATTCAGCCGCAGTCAGAATCTGGTTTAACAGTTGACCGGCACGCCCCACAAAAGGAAGGCCCTGCTCATCTTCATCACTACCAGGCCCTTCGCCTACAAAAATGATTTTCGAATTTACGTTGCCGGTACTGAATACCACCTGTTTACAAGTCTCCCGTAGACGGCAGCCTTTACAGCCAAGGGCTTTATTTTTAAGCATTTGTACGTCATGAAAATCTAAATAGGCTTCTTCGATCTTTACCCCGGGCAGGAAAGCGATATCCTGAACCATTTCAGATACAATGCTCGCGGTGGTATTCTCCACCTGCTTTTGGGGTTCTTCTTCGTCAAACAAACCCTGCTGCTCAATAATCATTCTTTCCCCTCCCCTGATGTTTTAACCATTGGCTGGCATATGGCCGGCCCGGTAAGCCTTTTAATATTCATGAACATTATATCTGATTTGACCCATTTTGACGAATAAAGAAATAAATCGGACTCCGCAATACAGGGTTGCATTGCCGGAAGTCCGAAAATTTAATAAATCCAATTACTGCGGCTGCAGATAGACTGGATTACGGATTATTACCTGAGCAGACCATAATTTTTCATTTCCTGTTCCAGGATCGCCAGGTTCTTCTCACTCATTTCCACCAGCGGCATGCGGCAGTTTCCTACATTCATGCCCAGCAAATTGAGCGCTGCTTTGATAGGGATAGGGCTTACTTCAATAAATAAAGCTTTGATCAGATTCAAAGATCTAAGCTGGAATTTCCTGGCCCCTTCAACATCACCTGCTAAATAAAGAGTTACCATTTGATGAAAATCAGCCGGTATAAGATTGGCGGTGGTTGAAATTACACCTTTTCCGCCCAGGGACAGCATCGGTACTACCATGCTGTCATCGCCGGAATAAAGCGTGAAATCTTCTGCGCATAAATTGATTATATCCCCGGCCTGGGCCATATTGCATTCTTTGATGGCAACGATATTATCAATCAGCGATAATTCCTGTACCGTCTCAGGATTTATATTCAGATTGGTTCTGGAGGGTACATTGTAAAGGATTACCGGTAAGTGAACACTGTCGGCGATGGCTTTGAAATGGGCATACAAACCCTTTTGCGTAGTTTTATTGTAATAGGGGGTTACGGATAGTATGCCATCAGCTCCGGCCATTTCAGCTGCTTTTGACAACTTAATACCGTGGCTGGTATGATTGCTGCCGGTACCGGCAATAACCGGAACTCTTTTATGAACTTGTTGAACTGTAAACTGAATAGCAGCAATATGGTCATCATCAAGGATGGTACTGGCTTCTCCGGTTGTTCCGCAAACAACGATGGCATCGGTATCATTGGCAATCTGGAATTCAATTAATTCCGCCAGCTTGTCGTAATCAATCAGATCATTTTTAAAAGGAGTGATAATGGCCACAGCTGACCCGGAAAATAAAATCGGTTTACTCATTTGCATTCATCCTCTCTTGAAATTCAAAGCAATCATTAACGTTGATCATGCAAAATGAAACGATTGCATCGTTAACTTTTATCCCCAACCGCATCGAAATGTTGTTGTTTCCAGAAGATAAAGATATTATATTGCACTTGGCATAATGCTTTTCGTTCTCATTTTTGCATTATTTAAAATTCCTTAATAAGATTTAACTGGTCATTTCCTCAAAACTAACTTATCATCAAATTATCATCCAGTAAAATAGATTGATTTGATGACATCAATCTGTTTAATTAATAGCAGGAAAGTACGGAGGCTAGAATGGAATTACGTCAGTTGAAAATATTCGTTACGGTTGTGGAAGAAGGAAGCTTTACGCGCGCCGCTCAAAAGATGGGCTATGTCCAGTCAAACATTACCACCCAGATCCGTTTGCTGGAAGAAGAGTTTAACACCAAACTATTTGAACGTTTGGGCAAAAGGATAGCTTTGACAATTGACGGCGAGAAGCTGCTGTATCATGCCAAAAGATTGTTAAGATATGCTGATGAGATCAAGGAAACCATGACTTCCACCCCAGAGCCCAGCGGTATTTTAAACATCGGTATCGCCGAGTCACTGTGTATTTTTAAACTGCCGGCCTTGCTGAAGGAATACAGCCGTCTTTATCCCCAGGTAAAACTGGTTATACGACAGGGAACGCCGCTGGATTTTCAACGCTGGCTGCATGATAACACCATCGATGTAGCCTTTTCCCTGGATGGTTTAATCAAAGATGATAATCTGCTGGTACGCATATTATGTGAAGAACCCATGATCATTGTGGCCAACCGGGAACACCCCCTGACCGTTAAAGGTTTTATCGAGCTTAAAGATATCAGCGGGGAATCCTTTATCTTTACAGAACGTGACTGCAGTTACCGCTCCGTGATGGAAAAATATTTTGCCGAATATAAAGTCCAGCCGCTATCCTCTTATGAGTTTGACAGCATTGAAGCCATCAAACAGTTTGTTCTAAGCGGTCTGGGCATCGCCTTGCTGCCTTATGCGGCAGTTGAAAAAGAATTAGCCGCCGGCAACATGGTTGATCTTAAATTGAATGAACCGAAAATTGAAATGTTTACCCAAATCGTCTTTCACAAAAACAAATGGCTTTCTCCGGCCCTGCAATCGTTGTTGGATCTGGTCAATGCATATTTTAATGCAGAAATAAATAAAACCGGAGATAATCAGATCGGTTGCGCAAAACCATTCTGACCTCCCCGGTTGCTGTTTAAAATCTTATTGGTCCGATATTTTTTCTGCCAGCAAATCGTACAACTCCGTGAATCCGTTGCCGATCCGCCAGAAGGAAACCCCCGCCAGATTATGACTCCGGGCTACATCAAGCTTGGCCTGCAAACTCGCCCTATTTTCAAGCCATATCCGATGATTTACGCCGCTATGGTCAACATAACTGTAGTAAGGACTCATACTGGCTTCATCAAATGATTCTGTCAGCTTATACTGGCTCTTCAAGCCCTGCAATCGCTTGGCCGTAACCGTAGTAGTACTGATCCCTTCTCCCCAGTCATAACCGTAGGTAGGCAGCCCCAGCAGTAATTTTTCCGCCGGGATGATGGTCTTGAGGTAAGAAACCACATCCTGCACCCACCATAAAGGAGCCACCGGTCCGGCAGGACTGGTCTTGTAACTGTAGTCATAGGCCATGATGACCACCCGGTCGGCAATCTCCCCGATAGCGGCATAATCATAACCGGCCAGCCAGCTCTGGGGCTTGGTGCAGGCAAATAGCGCCACCGATAACTGCTTGTCAGTGCCCAGACTTTGTTTAAGCTCCTGCAAAAATCGGGTAAAATTATCCCGGTCACCCTGTCCGAGAAATTCAAAATCGATATTTACGCCGTCATATTTACTTTGTTTTACCTGCTCGCATAATTGCGCAATTAAATATTGACGTCGGCCAGGATCGGAAAGCAGAGCATGCATGCCAACCTTATCCATAAAAACCACACTAGCATGGGTTTTAATATTGTTATCCCGGGCAAACTGTAAAATTTTATCATAATCATCCTGGTATTCATAAAAAAGGTCACCGTCAGCATTGGTTTCAAACCAGCGCAGCGCTACATCGGTAATTGAATCAGCATTCTCCTTGAATTCATCAAAAGAGCGGTAGTAATAGTAGGCAAATACTTCACTTTTCGCTGGATTAAAATTAATGCTGACTTCTCTGACCACAGCGTTCCAAGTTACCCGAGCGGATAGTTGTTCCATCAGAAACCGCAGAGGAATATAAGTACGGCTTTGATATATGTAGGGAGCAACATCCAAATTTATGTATTCACCGTCAATGCTGACGGTATGGCTTGCTATCCTGAAAACAAAATGCTTGTCCCGACATACAATGCTCACCTCGGCAGTTTCAGCATTCCACTCCACTGAGCCTTGCAAGGCCGGATCTTCAATAACATAACGAATCGGGATCATGGTTCGTCCATCAACGATCTGACAGGAGGGATCAAACATTCTTGGTTGTCCGTCTATTTTTATGGCCGGACCGGTATGGGCGGACAACGTTCCAGAACCTGCAAACAAAAACATAAAAACAAAAGCGCATAAAAGATAAAATCGTTGCATAGCTTCAACTCCTGAAATTAAATCTATATTTTAAAATTCTTAATCGGGTCGGAAATCCCTTGATGAAAATGTTGGTAAATTGAGAAGGAATGTGAAATGATAGCAGTCATGACCGCCCATCCACCCTTGTCACCCTACCTGGGGCTTTGCAGAAGCTATGAAAGGTATTTCCCGCAGCAGAGGTAGTTTAAAACTGAATAATATAGATTTTTCCGGCGGCTGATATCAATGCTTTAACTTGCTGCGGGGAAAAAGATATTCCAGTTCTTCCCGGGAAACATGCACCATATTATCCTGGTTGATAACCGCCAGGATCACCATTTCTTCACCGCTGTATTCTTCTTTATAAGAAGCGATTACACAAACCGTCATCATGATACCTTCCATATAGACGGTAAATAAATCTCCCCTATTCAATCTGATTCCTCCAAAGCAAACCATCTACAAAGACTGCCTCCACAACGGAACGGAAATCAAGCGGATGACCGCTGAATATTACCAAATCAGCCCGTTTTCCAGCTTTGATGCTGCCCAGTTCATCTTCTACCCTTAAAAATCTGGCCGGCATGGCAGTAATCGCCTGCAAAGCCTTTTCTTCACTCAGTCCTTCCCTTGCAGCCAGGGCCGCGCATACCCGGAGGTGCTCAATCGGAACGACAGGATGGTCTGTTATCAGCGAAAACTTTACGTCTCTTTCCGCCAGCAGCCGTGCATTTTTGAAAGAAACCGCCTTCATTTCAACTTTGGCCCGGTTGACCAGCAACGGTCCCAAAAATACGCCGACCTGGCGCTTTATCAACTCGTCTGCGACCAGATGGGCTTCGGTTCCATGCTGGATCAGAAGATCAAGGTGAAATTCATCCATAATCCGCAGTGCCGTAATGATATCATCTGCCCGGTGTACATGCAGCAGAAGCGGCATTTCCCGGCGCAAAACCTTGAAAACCGGTGCTTGGGCATAAGCCTCGCCGCCATCGAGATCAGGTTTATCAATTATCCGGGAGGCCTTGAACAGCGCTTCCCGCAGCAGACTGGCACTGGCCATGCGGGTCTGTGGGGTCTTTTTTTCTGTGCCGTACACTCGTTTGGGGTTTTCTCCCAGGGCAGCTTTCAAGCCCCAGGGGTTCTTATAGATCATTTCGGTCGGGCCTGCCGCCAGCGTTTTCAGGAAAGCGGCCTGCCCGCCAAGGATATTGGCACTGCCGGGCATGATCATAGCTCTGGTTATGCCGCCGCGCAGGGCATCATTAAAACCAAGATCAAAATAATTGATTCCATCAACTGCTTGTAACTGCGGGGTCACAGGGTTGGTTACCTCGTTGACATCATCTCCTTCAACCCGGTAAATCTCTTCTTCCAGGCCCAGGTGAGTATGCGCATCGATAAAACCCGGACAGATGTATTTGCCTTGGGCCTCTATGAGTGTATATCCCTCGGGAGGCTGGATGCCGTAATCTATCTGCCTGATCCGATCACCTTCTATTAATATCATGGCATCGTTAATAATGCCGGGCTGATCCATGGTAATTATTTTTCCGCCTCGAATCGCATACATCTTCTTGCTTTCCTCCCTTGTTCTACATTTTATGTTGATTCAACCGCTAGCGTTCGGATGTTTGGCTGCCATAATCTTCAGTTTAAAAATGTCTTGATTTCTTCACTAAAGCTAGGAACAAATTGCGGGAATATTGATCTTTCATACATTCGGGGTGCCATTGTACCCCCAGATAAAATGATCCTATCCGGCTTTCTACTGCTTCAGCGATGCCGTCACCGGCAAAAGCACATATCTCCATATTATCGCCTGCCTTATCGATTGCCTGGTGATGAAAGCTGTTTACCCGGATACGGTCGGTTTGCATGATATTTTCCAAAAGGCTGCCGCTTTCGATCAATATATCATGAATCGGGTAGTCACGGGGAGCTTTTTGGTCGTGCATTAAGCCGCTTTTTATATCTTGGACAATCGTACCCCCGGCAGCAATATTTAAAATCTGGCAACCCCGGCAGATTCCCAGAGCCGGTTTGCCCCCGGCCAGGGCCATGCGTGCCAGCTGTATTTCAAATTCATCCCGTCGGGGGTTTACTTCACCGAGGTCTTTATCCGCACTTTGCCCAAACAAATACGGGTCGGCGTCTCCCCCGCCAGAAAATAATATACCATCACAAAGATGAAAATAGGCCGCACAAAGTTCAATCTGACGGGCAACAGGAAGAATCAGCGGCAAACCTCCGGCGGCACTGATTGAGTCGCAATAGTATTCTCGCAGGCAAAACTGATACTCGGTCTGATTATAATTGCAGGTTATCCCTATTACTGGCTGCAAAACTTATCCCTCCCTATTAATTACTGGCTATTATTATCATAAAAGATCATGGCAGGAAATAGACTTCTCTTCTAAAACTTTAATCAATAATCTGAGCACAGCTTTAAAAATTAAAGCAGGTTCATAATACAGAACCTGCCTTAATGCCTTAATAATATTTTAATACTATAATGTATTTTGTTTATGGGGCAACTCTATACTAATGGCTAAAGCCTGGTCGACTTTATCCATCGTCTCTTCATTCAGGATAGCGATACGTTGTTTGAGGCGCTTTTTATCTATGGTTCTGATTTGTTCAGTCAGTATTACCGAATCCCTTTCGAGACCGTAAATTTCCGCTTTCAATTCAACATGGGTAGGCAGCTTGGCTTTATTTATCTGCGAGGTAATGGCCAGCACTATTGTTGTAGGGCTATACTGATTGCCAATATCATTTTGGACCACCAGCACCGGTCTTAATCCACCCTGCTCAGATCCTATCACCGGATTTAACTGGGCAAAGTAAATTTCACCTCTTTTAATCATAATGTTAATCACTCCAGCACTTTTTGCTTAGGTAACTCCTTGTATTCGCCATTTTAGTTGTCTTCACCGGCAATGCAAAGGTTAATTGCTGCCATTTCCAGGTATCCCTTCTTCATTTGTTCTTTCATTAAGAATTTCTTTCGTTCTGCCAGATATAAAACAATTGCTTCCCTTACTATTTCACTGCGATTTTTATTTTCAATATTTGAAAATGTATCAACTTCACTCAGGAGGTCTGCTGGTACATTAATTACGATCCTTTTGGAGTCCGGCAAAAAGAACACCTCCATATAAATAAATATATGATTACATACACTATTATATAGACATGAACTTTCGCCCGCAAATCCAATAATTGTTTATATTATTCCTGAATATATATTCTGGGTATACGCGGTCCAACCGTACAAACAACCTCGTAATTGATTGTTCCCGTTATTTCAGCCAAATCATCGGCAGTAATGCCATCCTCCGGTCTGCCAAAAAGAACCATTTCATCGCCGGTTTTTACCCCTTCAACCCCGGTTACATCAAACATACATTGATCCATACATACATTTCCAATCAGAGGCACCTTTTGCCCCCGTACCGCAGCCCAGGCCCGATTGGATAAAAGCCGGCTGTAACCGTCTGCATATCCGATAGGTACAGTTGCCACCAAGGTATCCCGTGGCGTGATATAAGAACGACAATAAGAAACCGATCTGCCCGGAGGCAAAATTTTAAGGAAATTTATCCGGGTCTTAAGCCTCATCACTACTTCAAGGGGAAGATTTTCTTTTTTCACCTGCGCGGAAGGATAAAGACCATACATGATAATTCCGCAGCGAACCATATTATACTGGGTTTCAGGCATATCCATGACCGCTGCGCTATTGGCTATATGTTTAATGGGGATATGAATATTCATGTCCTCAAGTCGCCGGATGAAATCATTGAATTGTTTGCTCTGCCGGTGGCTGAATTCCTTATCCTCAATGTCTGCCACAGCGAAATGACTGAAAATACCTGATACCGAAACATTGGACATTTGCTGAATCTTTTCAATCTCTTCGGCCGACTGATCATCAAACGGAAAACCGATTCTTCCCATTCCGGTATCAATTTTTATATGCAGTCGGGCCGGATGATGAGGGTTGGCAGCTTGCGAGTAAACCCGCGCGCTTTCCAAATCAGCGACCGCTGTCTCAATATCATTATTGATTAATAACTTGGCTTGTTCCTGAGGAACAATGCCCAAAACCAGAATGGGTGCCAATATGTTCGCCTGGCGAAGTTGCAGAGCCTCCTGCAGGTTGGCCACCGCCAGGTAATCGGCTCCGTTGTCCAGGCAGGTTTGTGCCGCCTGTAGCATACCATGACCGTAAGCGTTGGCTTTTACTACTGCCATCAACATCGTATCCGGCTGCAATAAATTTCTTATGGCGGTAAAATTTCTTTTTAAGGCTCCTAAATCTATTTCTGCCCAGCTTGTGCTGCGATTATCCATTACTTTTAACCAATGTTTTCAGCAGATCATTGCGGGTTACAATCCCTATTACTTTCTTGTGTCTGACCACCGGTACGCGATTAACCTTTTCCTTGTGCATGAGTTCTGCAATGTCAGCTGCCGGAGTATCTTCTTCCACCCAGTATACCTTTTCAGTCATGGCATCCTTCACTTGCGAAGCACCGTATTTTTTCAAATCGTTTTTAAAACGTATGGGATTTTCCAAAAAAATAATACTGTCAAATAATGTAATATAGAATGGCACCTTTAGTTCGGTAGCTTTGATCATAAGATCCTTTTCCGTAACTATCCCCACCAGCTGATGGTTGACATCAACGACCGGTACCCCGCTGATTTTATTGTCCAGCAGGAGCTGGGCTACTTTTTGCACATCTTCTTCCGGTCTAACCGTGATGACGTCTCTGGTCATAATATCTTTGGCCAGCATCAATATTGCCCCCTTCGTACTTTTATTATTAAGAATGCAGCTTATTTTGCTTTCATTTCCAATTCATTAATTACCGTTGGCAAGCTATAAATAAGATCAGTAGCGGTTATTGATCTTTGCCCCAGCTGCCTGGCAGCAGTATCGCCGGCCCGGCCATGCAGGAATACGCCGGCAACAGCTGCGTCAGTTGGTTTTAAACCCTGGGCGATGAGTCCGGTAATAATGCCGCTTAAAACATCTCCGCTGCCGGCGGTGGCCATGCCGGGATTGCCGGTTACGTTGACAAAAACCTGCCCGCCAGGAAGGGCCACAATCGTATTATTACCTTTCAGAACAATCGTAACCCCCCATTCTACCGAATAATGGCGGCTGATTTCTATACGTTGGTTTTGAATTTCTTCGACGGATAACTTTGTCAAACGTGACATCTCGCCCGGATGAGGGGTAATAACCACCGGCACCTGTCGGTCTTTTAAAATACCTACGTCTGACTGCAGCGCATTCAAGCCATCCGCATCAATCAATACCGGTATGCCGGCTTTTTCCAGTACCGTTCTCACCACCATGTTACCCTCTGCATAGCGTGACATCCCCGGCCCGATGGCACATACTGAAGCTGTTCCCAATAAATTTTCGATAATCGTACATGCTTCGCCGGAAATTGCTCCGGTAAGCGTGGACGGTAATCCCCGGCTCATTACCTCAGGAACAACACTGGCTGCACCCATTATTTTTTCCGGCAGGGCCAGGGTCACCAAGCCGGTGCCGCAGCGCAATGCCGCCCAGGATGCCATTACCGGCGCCCCGCTCATGCCGGGAGAGCCGCCTATGATCAAGGCATGACCGTAACTGCCCTTGTGTGTTTCCCGCAGACGTGGTTGAAAATGTAATTTTACCATCTCTTCGGTAATCATCTGCAGCTTTATCTGCTCATCCAGAAGCAAAGCTCCGGGGATTGATATGTCAGCTACCGTAAGTTGTCCAACGTAATCCCGGCCTTTTCCCAGAACCATGCCCAGCTTGGGTAAAGCAAAAGTCACCGTATAGTCAGCCTTGAAAGCCTCCCCATTGATCCGTCCGGTATCCGCTTCCAAACCAGAAGGTATGTCAACCGCCAGAAGCGGACATTTGCTTTGATTTACAAGTCCTGCCAAACGAGCCTCAAATTCTCCCAGACTGCCTCTGAAACCAATGCCATAAATAGCATCAACCACCATATCCGCTTCCAGCAAGGACATGATAAAGTACTGCAGGTCAGTTTCCTCTCGTAAAGGATAAATGCGGCTAGTCATCCGGGCCAAAATTTCATAGTTGGTTCTGGCATCAGGACTTAATTGGCCGACTTCGCCACACATAAAAACATTCACCCGGGCCGCAGCATTAAGTAAATGACGCGCGACAACCAGACCGTCACCGCCATTATTTCCGCGACCGACCAGAATAATAATATTACGGCCGCCAACTCCGTCCAGCAATTCCGCAATTTTTTCGGTCGTACGCAGTCCTGCGTTTTCCATTAAAACAATACTGGGAATCAGATACTCGCTGCTGGCCCGGCGGTCAATCTCTTTCATTTCATCTGCTCTTATTAATTTCATAAGTTTCACTCCCTATAAGCAATAACTGCTGCAATCGCTTGATTACGCGAATGTGCCAGAGAAATTTCCCAGCGATTAATGCCTAATTCCTGGGTACTGGCCAAAACTGAAGCAGATAACATCAATTCCGGCCTACCCCCTTCCATGATAGTGACTTCAACATCACGGAAACGTATCCCGCGGCACAAGCTGGTATCAATTTTGCGGAAAGCCTCTTTGGCCGCGAATCTGGCCGCCAAGGAAGGATATGGGTTGGGTTTGGCCAGACAATAATCCAATTCACCTGCAGTGAACACCCGGTTAAGAAAACGCGGTGTTCTTTTTACCACCGCTTCCATCCTGTCAATATCAACGATATCAATACCAATCCGCACTGCTCCACCTCGTTCACGTAAAAGAACCCCCTGTAACTACAGGCTATTTCAGAAAGGTTTCGTTTCAGGCTGAAATGCTGGCATTCTTTAAAGCATCTTTTTCCACTTCATTAAAAATTTTATTAACATCGAGAATGATCAGCAGCCTGTCTTCCAGCTTGCCTACCCCGGTTAAATATTCAGCAGTTATACCGCTGATCGCTGCCGGCGGCGCTTCAATCCTATCTGCGGACAATCTCAGTACCTCATTAACTTCATCTACAATAATGCCAATAATCTGCCCTTCCATATCAATGATAATACTGCGTCTATCTTGCGCAGCCGTTGTTTCCCCCAGGGCAAATCTCTTTTTCAAATCAATAATCGGAATGATTTTACCGCGCAAATTAATGATCCCTTCAATAAAATCAGGAACCTGAGGCAAACGGGTCGGTACTGGCATAGGAATGATTTCCTGCACATTGGAAATTGGAATCGCATACTCTGATATTTGCTCACCATAAATTAATTTGAACACCACAAATTGCATCTCATCAGCCATATAATACCCTCCCCGCCTCTATTTATGCCGGCAGTCTGAAGTTATCAACCCCGCCTTATAGCTGCAAACGCTTGCCGGCAGATTTTGTTCTTAGATACTTCCAATAACCCAGACATTTTTTTAAAATCAAAGCTATTCCTTATTTTAACATGTATTTTATATTAAAATCTTAAACTGTAACAGATTTTTAAAGAGTCAACCACAAAGCTCAGTTTTAAATCGGAATTGCTTTTAACCCAAACAACAATTTTTTCCTGGATGAATAAGTGTTACACTACAATAAACTGTACTTCAATTCAAACGGGAGGTTGAAACAGGATATGAATGATCATTTCCGAAAGCTGGAACAGATATATTTAAAAGCACCTTATAATATACATCTTTATGACGATACCACTATTACTATAAGCCAGGGACGGGCTGAAATTTCCACCCGGGTTAATCCCCGGCATCATCACGGTGCCGGGGCGCTGCATGGCTCAGGTTATTTCAGACTACTGGATGACGCTGCATTTTTTGCGATTAATTCAACTATAACTGACGCTATGGTTTACACGGTTTCATTTACTACCCAATTCCTGCGGCCTGTACAAAGCGGAATCATAACCGCTATTGGAGAAATCAAACACAGCTCGAGTAATCTATTTATCGGCGAATCCGTTCTTTATAATGATAAAGGTCAACTGATTGCACTCGGTCGGGGTGATTTCATGAAAAGCCGGATCGATTTAAATACCATTCCCGGTTACTTTGATTAGACAATGAAAATGGAGGAAACAAAAGTGGATAAGCATAAAGAGATGAAGCAAAGATATAAGCAAAACCCTCCCCGCGGCGGAGTTTATCAGATCAAAAACCTGGTCAACGGCAAAATATTTATCGGCAGCAATCCGAATGTGGAGGCTAAAATCAGGGCCCGACAGTTCGAAATGAAAATGGGAGGAAATAATTTTATCAAAGACCTGCAAGCGGATCTACAGGAATTTGGCTTTGATAATTTTGCTTTTGAAGTACTTGAATATCTGGATCCCGATGAAAAAAGTCTGGAGGTTGACCGGGAAGAACTCTCCTTATTGGAAGCCATTTGGTTGGAAAAACTGCAGCCTTACGGTGACAAAGGCTATAATACCAAGTCCCGCTAATTCAATGTCAATAGCCCCGGAGGATCGTTGTTGCCCCAAGCGGCCAGCCTGTTTTTAATCCCGTCTATTCAAATTGGAAGGGATTATATTTTACCCCGTAATCATAATTATCAAAGCCTTCCCGGCGTTTAAGGTAACCAACCACCCAATACGTCAGGGGAGTAATCGCCGCTTCGTAAGTGACTTTGAAGAGATACTGAAACAGCATCATTTGTCCCAGGACGGATGCGGGCAACGTACCCCAGAAAGCCAGCGTAATAAAGATGATCGTATCCAGCCCTTCTCCAGCCAAACTTGAACCGATCGTGCGCAGCCAGAGAAACCGCCCCGCAGTCAATATTTTTAAACGCGAAAGCAGTATGGAATTGCAGAATTCACCAGTCAGGTAAGCCAACAGCGAAGCAAAAACAATGCGGGGTGTCATCCCCAGCACGGTCGCAAAAGCTGATTCAGACTCAAAAAATTCCGGCGATGGTATGGCTATAACCAGCATAAAGATTCCCGCCATTAATAGATTGCAGATAAAACCCAGCCAAATAATCAGGCGGGTTTTTTGAAATCCGTATACTTCGGTAAGAACGTCTCCAAATATATAGGTCAGCGGAAAAAGGATAACCGCCCCCGGTAAAACCCATCCGGCAATCAAGATTAATTTTCCGGCAATTACATTGGACAATAGCAAACTGGTAACAAACAGGATTGATATGATTACAAATAAAGAAGAATGTTTCTTTTCATTTAGCAAGACAAGCAACCTCCTATTAATAAAACAATGATCAAGCCTTAATTATTATATGCATTGCTATCGTGGTTTGCAAAATATAATTAAGGATTTTGCACAATCAAAAATGCAGTGAAAGCATTTGAAAAAGCATAAAATATAGTACCCTGATCTTCTGGGATACTGATAGATTTTCAGAAGGATGATTTATGTAAAATCTAATTGATCTGTTTCATTTCTCCAGCTGTGAGCCATTTGCAGCAATAATTCGCTTTGATTTTGTTCAGGATTTTCCAGTACTGCATACAAAAGCCTCTGCAGCGTTGCCCCCAGCAGTTTTCCCGGAGTATATCCTATAGCAATAAGATCATCCCCGTTTATGGCCAGATCTTTGATTATCAAGGGCTGCCGGGCAGTTAAAATAATATCTATTTCCTGCTTCATCTTATCAAGTTCAGAAAAATCAAACGGTGGTGCCGAGCCCAAAATATCAGCCTTTTGCAGCGCATACATATTATTCAGGTTGTTTTCCCCCACTAGTTTGATCAGTTGCTTTAAAGAAGAGCTTCTTAATTTTGCATAGCGCGTCATGTGGGAGCCAACCAATTGGGAAACATTTTTAATCGTCTGGCCATCATATTTAAGCCCTTCCAGTATTATCCCCGTTATTTCCATTCCAACCAGATGATGATTATAAAAATGTCCCACACCGTTCTCGTCCAAGGTAAAACAGGCCGGTTTGCCAATATCATGCAACAGCGCCGCCAAACGAACGTCGATTTGGGCCGGCACCCCTTCCAATACCGCCAGGCTATGTTCAAAAAGGTCCTTATTATGGCGGGAATTCCTTTGATCAAACCCGACTAGGGCTTCCAGTTCCGGGATGATATAAGCCATCAGCCCGCTGGCCTGCAATTTTTTGATTCCTTGCGCCGCACGTTCAGAAACAAGTATCATATTGAATTCATCCCGAATCCGTTCAGTAGCAACCTCCGCCAGAAGCTGATTCATTTTTAAAATTGCCGCATAGGTTGAAGCAGCAATCTCGAAGTTATAGATTACAGAAAAACGAATCGCCCGCATCATACGCAAGGGATCCGCAGCAAACAATTCCTCGGCCCGGTCGCAGGTCGCTCTGATTAAGCCGGCTTTTAAATCATCCTGCCCGTCCCAGGGGTCATATAGATTCCCATCTACGTCCAAGGCCATCGCGTTAATAGTAAAATCTCTTCCCGCCAAATCCCTTTCCAAAGCTGAAACTTCGGCATCCAATTCAACATATCTGTAAGTACTCAATTCAACCTGCCGGTCATCCACTAAAACAATAACCGTTCCATGCCTGGCACCCACAGACAGGGTTCGGTTGAATATAGCGCTGATCTGCGCAGGAGTTGCCGAACCGACCAGATCATAATCCAGCGGTGTACTTCCCAGAATCATGTCCCGCACGCAGCCACCCACCGCGAAAACCTCGTGACCATGCTCTGATAGTTTATTAATAATGAATTGAACGTGTTCAGGCCAATATTTCATCTGAATCTTGCTCCCGAATTTTGCTTTACGTATATCACACTTTACCTTTAAGACATTTTACCACAGGCATCAGGTAAGCTATTCAGCAATCCACTTAATTTTGCCTTGACGAAAACTAAAATGCAGATTAAAATAATTGTAATGATTTCATTTTTGTAATCGTTCCATTAAGGTGGTATGACAATGTCAGCAAACATAAAAGAACTTGAAAATATTTTAAAAATGCATGATATTAAACCTTCACATCATCGTATCAGAGTTTTTCAATATTTAATGGAAAATAAGAATCATCCGACCGTAGATATGATTTATCGTGAATTAGTAGGAGAAATTCCAACCTTATCCAAAACTACCCTTTATAATACGCTGAATTTATTTGTAGAGAGAGGTATTATCAATATGTTGAATCTGGAAGAAATTGAAAGCAGATATGATGCGGATACCTCATTACATGCGCACTTCAAATGTTCTCATTGCAGTAAAATTTACGATATTCATCTTGAAGTAACCAGGCTTGAACTAGCCGGGTTGGAAAATTTCGAAGTCAGCGAAAGCCATATTTATTTTAAAGGCATCTGCCCGATTTGTTTAAAGAATCGGGATGAGCATATAAATTAAGAATTTATAATTATAAAGGAGGAAAAAAATGAAAAAATGGGTTTGCAGCATATGCGGTTATGTTCATGAAGGTGATACTCCCCCGGAAAAATGTCCACAGTGTAAATCCCCGGCAGAGAAATTCTATGAATCTGATCCCAACGCTGAATTGAGCTGGGCGGACGAGCATCGTGTAGGAATTGCCAAAGACGTTGATGCTGAAGTATTGCAGGAATTGAGAGCCAACTTTATGGGTGAATGTACTGAAGTAGGCATGTATCTGGCTATGAGCCGCCAGGCTGACCGGGAAGGTTTTCCGGAAATTGCTGAAGCCTATAAGAAAATTGCCTTTGAAGAAGCCGAACATGCGGCCAAGTTTGCCGAGTTGTTGGGAGAAGTGGTTGCCTCTGACACCAAAACCAATCTTAAAATGCGGGTTGACGCTGAACACGGAGCCTGCCAAGGCAAGCTGGATCTGGCTAAAAAGGCCAAACAATTAAATTACGATGCCATCCACGATACCGTACATGAAATGTGCAAAGACGAAGCCCGCCATGGAGCTGCTTTTGCCGGATTGCTCAAACGCTACTTCTAAAATATAGTAACACTCCTCCCTCAAACCCCCGGGCCTGTTAAAGGCTCGGGGGTTTTTCAGATGATTGTTTGGGCATTGGGGCAGCTGTGCGGCCATAAAGTCGCTTCTGCCCTGCAGAGTTTTGCGGTTGACGCCAATGAAATTATTAAAGAAGAAATAAACCACGCCTTGAGAAACATAAACGACAAAATATAATAGCAGATATTTCCATAATATCTGCTTTGGCATAAGGACATAATTTAATTCCCTTCTGAATCAGGGCCTTAAAGGCAGCTCAATTGCCTAATTTTATGTAAATATTTTATTATATATAGATAAAAAGCAGGAAATTCAAGATTCATTGGTGAATAATGCATCAGGTAATTAGTACCAAAACGTAAAAACCTATAATTCCTGTTTTTAGTGATGTAAATCTCGCTATTAATAGTGCAGTAAAGATATTTTTATTCCTCTTATCTTTAACAATTTGCCGATATTACTTGTATTTTCTCATAAAATACAATACGATATAATTTACAGAATATTGTAACAAAGGTGTTGCACGGTGATTTATATAGCTGTTGGATGCCTTACCTTTATTTGTTATGCTATTTTTGATTTAAACAAAATCAAATTTATACATAAAAATATTAATATTTTACTGATATTGGGAAGCGCTGTGCTTTTCTTATGTACCGTGGCAATAATCGCCAGCAACCATAGCATGAGAATTTCGACACCTTTACAATGGCTGGCGTTGCTGTTGGCTTTTTTATCATTGATTTTGTTGATATATACTATTTTCGGGGCTATCCCATTAAAGAAAACCTATATTGAATCTAACAAGGGGAATACCGTTGTCGACACAGGAATGTACGCTCTTTGCAGACATCCGGGAGTATTATGGTTTTTCTTTTTTTATATCCTTTTGAGTCTGGCTTTTCGCAACAAATTGTTGCTGACAGCCGCATTGGTTTGGACATGCCTGGATATTATTTATGTTTATATTCAGGATCGTTGGCTATTTCCTATTATCCTGGAAGATTATCAGTCTTATCAAAAGCAGGTGCCTTTTTTAAAACCTAATATGGCCAGTTTTCGTAATTGTATGTCCTCACTACGGGGAAAGGTGATTAAATGAACTCGGCTGAACAAACCTATAAGGAAAAGAGTAAAAAGCATTTCAATAAACAGGCGGCAATCTATGCACAAACCTGGGACGGTAAGTATTGCCGCAAAATGTATGGCAATGTATTGGGGAAAATCAGACAGTTCCCATTCGTGTCGTTGCTGGATGTTGGCTGCGGGTCGGGGGAAATGCTGGCAATGCTGAAAAAGGAATTCCCCAATGTGGAGGCTTATGGCTTGGATATGTCTGAACAAATGTTAAACCAGGCCAGGAAGTATCTTGACCCCGATATTTGTTTGCAGCCCGGGGATGTTGATAATTTGCCCTGGCCTGACCATAAATTTGATCTGCTCGTTTGCAATGCATCATTTCATCATTTTCCCAATCCTTTAAGATCATTAACAGAAATGTATCGGGTTCTGCAGCCCGGGGGCAGACTTGTTATTGCCGATCCCTGGTGGCCGGATAATATTCGCCAGGCAATCAACTATTATTTAAAATCTCCTTTTAATTTAAGCGGGGATGTCAGAATCTACTCACGTCAGGAAATGGAGCAATTAGTAGCGGCATCAGGCTTTCGTTCCATCGATTGGGAACTGATCGATCGCACTTATTATATTGCAACTGCGGTTGCCGGCTATTAAATATACTAAACATGCTTTTTGGAGATATGTTTATGAATTTGGATCAATTATTGAAAGACAGACAATATGAGCGAATCTGGCATGAATATTGCGGTTTCCTGGATTTTTCCATGGCTGAATACATGGATATTCAAAACCGTCTTATGCTGGAGCAGATTGAAATGTATTCCGGCTGTGAACTGGGCAGACGGATCATGAAAGGCGGAAAACCGTCCAGCGTAGATGAATTCAGGCAGATGGTTCCGCTGACCCGCTATGAAGACTATGCTGATTTGCTTTTGCCGCGTATAGAGTCAGTGCTGCCTTCCAAGCCATTACTGTGGATTGAAACCACCTGGGAAGGAGCAAAAAATCCAATTAAAGTAGCTCCATACACTGAGAGTATGATCAAATGCCATAAAAGCAGTTTTATTACTTGTTTATTACTTGCTACCAGCAATCAAAAGGGCCAATTCAGTTTAAGCGGCGGTGAAAATTTTCTCTATGGTATGGCTCCGCTGCCATACCTTACAGGTTTGGCACCGTTAATTCTGGAAGACGAAATATCGGTTAACTGGCTGCCGCCGGAAAAAGATGCTATATCTATGAGTTTCAGCGAAAGAAATAAACTAGGTTTTAAAATGGGCATGCAACAGGGAGTTGATCTTTTCTTCGGACTCAGCAGTGTTATCGCTAAAATAGGTGATCAGTTCACTTCCAGCGGCGGTACGGGCGGTAGAATAAATCCGTTAAACAATTCCCTAAAAATGAATTACCGCATGCTGAAAGCATGGAAAAACAGCCGAGAAGAAAATACGCCTATTCGTCCCAAAGACATCTGGACTCTTAAGGGTCTGATTTGCGCAGGTACAGACTCCGCCAACTTCAAATCAAAAATTGAAAAGGACTGGGGAATAAGGCCGCTGGAGATTTTCGGCGGCACCGAGACCACTTGTATTGCTACGGAAACCTGGAGTAAAAACGGTCTGGTTTTCTTTCCGGAGGTTTGTTTCTACGAATTTATCCCCTGGCCGGAACTGGAAAAAAACCTCGCTGATCCCCGGTATGTTCCGCGCACTTATCTGATGGATGAACTGCAGGAAGGAACCAACTATGAACTGGTGATATCAAACTTTAAGGGTGGTGCCTTTGCCAGATACCGGGTCGGAGATATTTTTAAATGTATTTCTCTGCATAATGAGCAGGATGGTTTAAATATACCCCAATTCGCCTTCGTTGATCGCGAACCCGGGTTGATCGATATCGCTGGTTTTACTCGTATTTCTGAAGCCACCATTAATGAAGCCCTGACGCTTTCCAAATTAGATATTAATGATTGGTGTGCACTGAAAGAGTTTGATGATAACAACCGGGCTTTTATGCATCTTTATGTTGAAGTAAGTCCGGAAGGGTTTCAATATGGTCTGACCCGGGATATAATTACCGAGCATCTTGCTATTTATTTCCGTTATATTGATGGTGACTACAAGGATCTGAAATCACTGCTAGGAATTGAGCCCTTGCAGGTAACCATAATCCCCACCGGTACGATTGACAGATACATTGAAGTGTTTGGTAAAAGGCCGCGCCAAATGAATCCTTCTCATTTTGAAATGCTGGAACTTATGAAGATCGCTCGCGGCATTAATTTAGGAGTGTAAAATGGCAATTATTGGATTGTTTTTTACATACGTATCAGTTGTAGCCCTATGCAGCTACTGTTTACTGATGTTATTCTTCTGCATTGCCCAGAAGGATCGTTTGATTCGTGCATTTATGCCTGTATTGGGAGCGATGATATTATGGACTGTTTCAGCGGTGTTCATGTCCGTTCAGCTTTACCCTGGAGTTCTTTTCTGGGACAGGATCATGATCATTGGTGCCGTTACGGTAACTTTTTTACTTTATTACTTTGTCTCAATATTTACCAACTCATTGCGTATATTACCAACCGTTTTCTGGGGAATAGGAACGTTAGTATTTATCATTATTAATTTAAATGGATTTATTGTAACTGACGCCGGAGTCATAACCAGTACGGTTATGCTATGGAATCGAGAATTTGAAGTTATAAAGTTCACTTATTCCATTGGTATCTTGGCCCCGTTTATCTATGCATTTGCTTTGGCAATGATTATCTCAACCCTATTGAAAACCAAGCGAAGTATAAAACAAACAAACAATTCTCCAACAGCTGGTAGTATGAGGTTAATTAATAATGGAATAGCCATAATGTTTATTGGAAACTTATGTAACTTTATTCCCGCACTGGGACAATACCCAATCGATATTCTAGCCTGTTTTATCAATTCTTTCCTGCTGATCATAGCCATCTACAAATACCGTTTGGTGGAACTACGTTTTATGATTACCCGCGGTCTGGTCTACTCAGTTTTCGTAATTATAATTACAGTCTCCTATATATTTACGGTTTTTTTCATCGAAAATCATATGCAAGCCCAATACAAACAAATCATCCCCTACTTTACTACCCTGGTGGCTCTGGCCGTGGCCATTATCCTGCAGCCGCTGTACCGATTGTCATCCAAAATGGTTTATAGAATATTCTATAAAGCTGAATATGCTCAGCGTCAGGCACTGCGACAATTCAGTACCCGCATTTCCAATAACCTGGATTTGGACGGAATTGTCAGAGAACTTATTGAAGCTGTCCAACTGGCCTTAAACGCCTCCCAGGTGCTGCTCCTGCAAAGAAATGATGAAGAGGAGTATTATCATGTATTTGCCACCTCATCCCGCTTATTTCAGCCAGATCTGCAAATTTCATTTGATAATCCAATTATTAAATGGATGAATAAAAACCACACCGGTCTGACCAGGGATCAATTATATTATCAGCCCTTTTTTAAATCCATGTGGGAACAGGAAAAAAACAAGCTTTATGATAACGGCATTGAACTGATCATTCCTATAAAAGTTAGGGACAATATAAATGCGTTGCTGATGCTGACCAGAAGGAAAAACAATGTAGCTTATACCCTGGATGATCTGGATCTGCTCACTTATTTAGGTGCATCTTCTGCGGTGGCCTTTGAGAACGCCCGCTTGTATACGCGCTCCCAAAACGATGCCATAACCGACGGTCTGACCAAACTTTATAATCACCGGTATTTTTGCCAGGCTCTGCCTGACCAGGTCAATAAAATTGGCTCGGCCGAGCTGTCTTTGCTTATGATCGATATGGATTTGTTTAAGCTTTATAATGATCTTTACGGTCATTTCGAAGGTGACCGTGCCCTGGAAATGGTAGCGGCAATTCTGAAGCGCAATATTGCCGACAAAGGTATTGTCTGCCGCTACGGCGGAGAGGAATTTACGGTTATATTGCCTTATTACGATGCCAGAAGGGCATATGAACTGGCGGAAAAAATCCGTACTGAAATTGAAGCCAGCTTTTTCAATATTAATGATGTTACCCAGCGTTTTCTTACTGCCAGCATCGGCATCTGTACTTATCCCCATGCTGCACCGAATACTGAAGAATTGCTTAAACGTGCTGACCTGGCCATGTATACTGCTAAAAATCAAGGGAAAAACCAAACCGTTATCTATACTCCGCGCATTATTACCAAGGAAAATACCACCCGCTACAATTCCGAAGATGTTTTCCGGCCCAATTACACCGCTACCATCTATGCTCTGGCCGCAGCGATTGATGCCAAAGATCATTACACTTTCGGACATTCACAAAGGGTAGCAGAATATGTTGCTATTCTCGCCAATGAAATGTCGCTGGACAAAGCCCATATTGAAATATTGCAGGAGGCTGCTCTGCTTCATGATATCGGCAAGCTGGGAATACCTGAGCATATACTTACCAAAGCCGGCAAGCTCAGCAATGAAGAATTTGATATTATTAAAAAGCATGTAGAAATGTCCATTACTATTATTAAACATCTGCCCACCCTGAACCATGTTATCCCGGCCGTGATCGGGCATCATGAAAGATGGGACGGCAGAGGTTATCCCCGGGGATTGAAGGGAGAAAACATACCTTTTGCCGCCAGATGTCTGGCCATAGCAGATGCTTTTGATGCTTTGACTTCTAACCGCCCCTATCGGGCAGGAATGACTGTAAATAATGCTCTGGCCGAAATCAAAAAAAATCTGGGCACCCAGTTTGACCCGGCCATGGCCAACCTGTTTATTAAACTGGTTCAGGATGGTACCATCAAAGTTGTCAGACAGGCGGAAATAAAAAGCATCATCTAATATTTGACCAACGGCTTTCTGTGTAATCCAGTAAGATTATGCGGTCAAAAAAACCGAGTAAGTGCCGGCTCCCTAATGTTTGAACCAGCCGCTGACTGATTCCCACAGCATGCGCAAACCAAAGCGAATTACAGTCCGGCGCTGAGTACGGCCGGCAATTTTATATGCTTGTGTCATATAACGACGAAAATCTTCTGCGGAAACATTTTTCAGGAAGTAATTATCGAAGGACTTATAGCTCACCTTTCTCCAATCGATATTTTTTTTATCTTCTTCAGGAACGATCTCCCACGCCGGGGTACCCGGTAGAGGAATGAAACTGCTGACATCGAATATATCTGTTTGCAGATGTCTCATTAAATCCAAGGTCGCTTCAATATCCTCCCGGGTCTCATCAGGAAAGCCGATTATGATTGCCGTAACTGTCTCCAGACCGACATCGTGCACCATTTTGCTGATGCTTTTGATTTGGTCGGCAGTGATTTTCTTATCCATGGCACCCAGAATCCTGTCAGAACCGGACTCCGCACCCAAATACAGACCTCCGCAATTGGCTTTTTTCATCAATTTAAGCAGATTGACATCCAAATTGTCATAACGCGCGGTGCAGCGCCATTTGAGGCTGATATTATTCTCAATCACAGCCTTGCAGAAAGATTCGACATATTTTCTGTCATAGGTAAAGGTGCCGTCTGAAAAATCTACGACATCAACTTTATAATTCTGTTCCAGATATTTAAATTCCGCAATAACGTTTTCCACACTGCGTCGCCGCACTTTTCCGCCCCACAGTTTCCTGTCCGAACAAAAAGAACAGGTATAAGGACAGCCTCGCGAGGTGGTCAGACAGTGCACGCGGTAATGGTCATAATCACAGCCCAATACGGCATCCCGGGCAGCAAAAGGCAGTTCATCCAAATTGGAAATGGGAGGCGGGGGAGGGGTACTCATTACCTGACCGCTTGGACTACGGTAGTAAATCCCTGGTACCGAACTCCAGTCCGGTTTATCCTGGTTCAACTGGGCAGCAATCCCTGCCAGCGGGATCTCGCCTTCCCCGCAAACAACAAAATCGATATCCGGGTTCTGCATGACCTCCTGGGGGCAAAGCGTAGGATGGGCTGCGCCGACAATGACCTTGATGCTGCTGTCGGTTTCTTTTACAATCGCAGCGACTCTTTCCACGGCATTGCGAAAGGGGGTGAGATAGGAGATACCAACCGCTTTGGGTTTTTGCTCACGAATAATAGAGTCGATCTTCTGCCAGACGGGATGGTTTTTATTATCCACAATGGCACAATACTGAAGCTGTCCCCGGGCGTATTTGCTCAAGTTGACAGAAAACCAGCCCCAGGCACTCATAAAAGGAAGATCCATAAGCAGGTCACCCATAACCACCGCCGTATTAAAGCCTTCCCGGCAAAGATAAGCGGCGAGGCTGGTCAAACCGATATTATAGCCTACATCGGTAGGGATACCCTTCAAACTGCAGTATGGAGGATCGATTAATAATACATCCATCATCATAATTTCCAATCAAATAATCCTTTATGATGGCCCTTTAAAGGCCATTATCTTCCGAACATTAACCAAACCAGCTGTGAATAGCTTGATCTTATTTTAAGCGGTCAAAAAGAAAACCGAGTAAGTACCGGCTCCCACGTGCGAACCTATCGCAGCCCCTATTTCAGAAATTACAAACTGCTCACAGCCAAATTTTTCTTTGATTAAGGCCTGTATTTCTCTGGCTCCTTCAGGATCATTGGAGTGATTGATGCCAATCATTTGATTCTTTAGATGAAAGCCGCGCTCTTCCATGATTTCCAGCATACGTTTGCGGGCTTTCTTCTGGCCATGAATCTTCTCCAAGGGGACGATCTGCCCATCGACAAAATGCAGTATCAATTTAATATTCAGCAGATTACCGATAGCAGCAGACGCTGCATTGACCCGTCCGCCCCGTTTCAGCATTTCAAAGCTGCCAACTATGAAAATGTGCTGGATACGCTTGATATTGTCTTCAATCCCGGCAATTACCTCCGCCTTGTTTTTGCCGGCTTTGACTGCCTTGGCAGCACGAAGTACGGTCAAGCCGTAACCTACCGAGGCACTCAGGGAGTCGATCACGGTTATGCGCTGGGCATCAACTGCGTCGCGGGCCAGACAGGCAGATTGATAGGTACCGCTTAACCCCGAAGAAAAGGCAATATATATAATTTCATCGTCACTTTCGTTTATAACCTTTTCAAATTCGGCTTGAAACTCAGCGGGATTGATTTGCGCTGTAGTAGGAACAACTTCCGGTTTCTCCAGCATTTTGTAAAATTCACCGGGACTTAAGTCCAGACGATCACGATAGATCTGGCCATTAACGGTTACGGTTATGTAAAAAAGCTTTATCCCATACTCCTCCAGGATGTTGTGATCCAGATCACAGGCATTATCAGCGTAAATTCTTATTTTACCCATTTTCCAGACATCTCCTTAGCTTAATGATATGATTCATCTCTTGCAGATGAAATTAATAGTATTAGCTTTAAAACTTTCGTTTATTCAATATTAAGATTCTACTATGATTACAAATTATAGACAAGTAAACGTTGCCATGGCTGGGACTAAATGAATTTAATTCTTTACTTATAACTGAAGTTTCACTTTTTAAAAGCACGTATACAGTACCTTTATCTGCCAACAACAATATATCCAACTAGCTTGGGCAATTTAAATTATACAAATCTCAGAAGCCTGCTTGATTTAATTTTATGATTAATAATTTAAAAGATTACTTTCATTCTTATGCTGACAGGTTTAGAATTAACGGTACATTTGCTGATGCATTGGAGCAGTGCTGCTTATGACCAATAAAAGAAAATTGATTACTCCCCTCATGCTTTTTGGCCTGTCTTCGTTAATGATGGGAATGTATGCCGGTCTGTATGACCCTTCCTTTAACAATTATCTGGCCCAAGTACATAATGTAAGCGAAGTTGCCCGCGGAGGACTGGAATTCCCCCGTGAATTACCGGGCTTTCTGGTGGTTTTTATTTTTACGGCTTTGATTTTCCTGGCCGATACCAGAATCGCCGCTTTTTCAGCTCTGCTGGTCAGTCTGGCCTTATGGGGCCAGGGTTTTCTTGCTCCCAATATGGCGGCGGTGGTCATCTGGATGCTGATCTGGAGTACCGGCGCCCATCTTTTTATGGCCGTCTCGCCTGTCATCGGCTTGCGGTTGGCAACCAGCGGCGAGGAAGGACGGCGGCTGGGCCAATTAGGTTCGTTGGAATCCATGGGAACGCTGCTGGGTATCATCATTGTATACTGGGGGGCATCACGCTTCCATTTCTCCTTTGGACTGATATTTGCAATTGCCGCTGTTTGCGCTCTAATCGCCAGTATTGGTCTCTTTCTAATCAAACCGCAGCCTATCATTAAACCATCGCGTCATCTGATTATTAAAAAAAAGTACACTCTCTTTTATCTGCTGAATATCGTTTTCGGAGCCCGCAAACAGATTTTTCTTACTTTCGCCCCTTGGGTTCTGATTAAAATATATCAGGCCGATGTAGCAACGTTTGCGGTATTAGGCTTTATCGGCACCGTTTTGAATATGATTTTTCGGCCCTGGCTGGGCAGAGCTATCGATGCCTGGGGAGAAAAAACCATCATGATGATGGAATCATGCGCACTGATTATAATATGTCTGCTCTACGCTTTTGCGGGAAAATTATTTACCGCCTCAACCGCGGTCATAATCATCATGGCCTGCTACATTTCTGATCAGTTGCTCTTTTCAGTCCGTATTGCCCGTACTACCTATCTGAACCGGATCGCCGAAACATCTGAAGATCTGGGGGCAACGCTTTCCATGGGTATGAGCATGGATCATGGTGTTTCCATGCTAATCCCTCTGGGCGGGGGAATTCTTTGGGCTCATTTTGGTTATATCTCCGTTTTTCTGGTGGCCGCCTTCCTGGCACTCATCAACCTGGGGCTGGCATTCTTTGTTCCCGCACATAAGAAAGAGTCTTTATCGTTATAATCATGTATACACTTTACAAGTCTTGTTATTTTGGCCAACAAATTTTAAAATAGAGTAATTATCGCGCCTTTTATGGGCCTATCTTCAGGGAGGAGTGTTTTGACCTTGGCATATGCAGAAAAAGTTTTCGGCAAAATTAACGTATTTGATCTTATAAATGAATTTGGCAGCCCCTTGTATGTCTACGATGAAGAAACATTACGGCTTAGATGCCGGGAGCTGAGAAATTTATTGAAATACCCGTCTTTCCGGGTTAACTACTCGGCGAAAGCCAACACCAATGTAGAATTATTGAAAATTATCCGGGAGGAAGACCTGGATGTAGACGCCATGTCTCCCGGCGAAATGTATCTGGAAATAAAAGCTGGATTTACATCTGAGCGTATTATGTTTATCGGCAACAATGTGTCCCGGGAGGAGATGCAGTTTGCCGTGGACAGAGGTATTTATATTTCGGTAGACTCTCTTTCCCAGCTGATTTTGCTGGGTGAAGTCAATCCCGGCGGCGACGTCTGCCTGCGTTTAAATCCGGGTATCGGCGCCGGCCATCATGAGAAAGTTATCACCGGCGGCAAGAAAGCCAAATTTGGGATTGCCATCGGAGACCTGCCCCAGGCACAGGAGATTGCAGCCCGCTATCAGTTAACCATTACCGGGCTGAATCAGCACATTGGCTCACTGTTCCTGGAAACAGAAGAATATGTGGCTGCAGCGGCCCAACTGCTTGAAATTGCCTCTGCTCTTCCCAGTGTAAAGATTCTGGACTTCGGCGGCGGCATGGGCATACCTTACCGCCATGGGTTAGAAGCAAGGCTCGATCTTGAAAAACTGGGCCGGGAATTGGACGAGGTCATTTACAACTGGGTGAAAAACAATCGACCCATAACGATCAGAATTGAGCCGGGACGTTATGTAGTGGCTGAATGCGGTGCGATCCTGGGTATGGTTACAGCCATAAAAAATAATTACAATACTGATTTTATTGGCTGTGACATCGGTTTTAATACTTTGATTCGTCCCGCCATGTATGACAGCTATCACGAAATTTCAGTTGTACCCGCACAGGCTCGTGCATATGCGGAATATGACGGCGACGTTTATCTAGTAGGACAAATTTGTGAAAGCGGGGACATCCTGGCCCATGACCGCGTGCTGCCCCTCTGTCGGGAAGGGGATGGGCTGATTGTGCATGATGCAGGAGCTTATGGGTTTGCGATGGCCAGCACTTATAATTCCCGTCCGCTGCCGGCCGAAGTACTGATTCAATGCGACGGTAAGGTACGGCTCATCCGCAAAGCCCAAACCCTGGAAGATTTATGGCCGGAAAAATAAACACATGAAAATATCCAGGCCGCTAAATCAAAAGCAGCAATAATATAGCATTGGCTCTCAATGCGTGAGACTATCCCTAAAATCTTAAACCGAAAAAAATCCTCCACCTAAGGCCTGAGCATAATATAAATCAAGCAAGCCTATATCATTTTGGGAGTGATATAGGCCTGTTTTTGGAGATTATTTTGTTTATGGCTGCTTTTTAGTCAGCTTCTGTCTGATTTATGCAAATATACCTATTGGTACGGTTTTATTCTCCATGCAAAATCGATAAAAACTTGTAGTTTTTTCAGGGGCAGCTAGGATAGTTTATGAATAAAAAGGCCGCTTCTTAATTTCGGTTCAAACCAGGTTGATTTGGGCGGCATTACCTGACCGGCATCGGCAATATCCATAAGGTCTTGAATGGTGACCGGATACATGGAAAAAGCCACCGCCATCCCCTCTTTAACCCTTCGTTCCAGCTCTTCCAGACCGCGAATCCCGCCAATAAAATCAATTCTTTTGTCGGTACGGGGATCCCCAATGCCCAGAACAGGCCAGAGCAGATTGTTCTGTAAAATTGATACATCCAGACGCTCCACGGGGTCATCGTCAGCAAAGGTGCCGGGATGGGCTTTTAATTCATACCACTGTCCGTCCATATACATGCCGAATGCGTGTCTGTCCCGAGGTTTATAAGGTTTTTCCGCATCCGTTTTAGTGATTGTAAATTTTTCTTCTATGGCAGTTAAAAATTCTTCCGGGGACAAGCCGTTTAAGTCTTTTACCACCCGATTATAGTCCATGATATGCAGATCCTTGTCGGGGAAAACTACGGCCAGAAAATAATTAAACTCTTCTTCACCGGTGAAATCAGGATATTGTTGGCGTCTCATCTGGCCTACCCTCACCCCCGAGGCACAGCGGTGATGCCCGTCAGCTATATATAATTCTTCCACTTGCAGGAAACGCTGCTGCAATTCAGAAATTGTCTGCGGATCATCGATAATCCAGATGATATGTGTAATCCCGTCTTCGGACTGAAAATTATAGACCGGTACAGACTGACACCATTTTTCAATCATATCATTTATATCCGACCGGTTGCGGTAGGTCAGAAATATCGGACCGGTATTGGCATCGCAAACATTCACATGATTGATCCGATCCTGTTCTTTATCCGCCCGGGTAAATTCATGTTTTTTAATCTTATTGTCCAGATATTCATCAATCGAGCAGCAGGCTACAATCCCGGTTTGACTCCGGCCGGCCATAATCTGGCGATAAATATAAAAGTTGGCCTGGAGATCCTGCTGCAGCACTCCCTCAGCAGCCATCCTGTCAAGATTCTCCCGGGCTTTCTGGTAAACGCGTTCATCATACAGGTCAATCTCAGGCGGCAAATCAATTTCCGCTTTATCAACATGTAAAAATGAATAGGGATTCCCCTTTACCATCTGCCTGGCTTCCTCACTGTCCATTACATCGTAGGGCAGAGCCGCTACCCGTTCAGCCAAATCGGCTCGGGGACGCAGCGCCCGAAAAGGTTTTATGATTGCCATATAAGTTTTCCTCCCCGGCTTAGAGTTTTAAAATATCGTTGATATTATCCAGCAGTTCCTGAAGTTCATTTAAGCTGCAATCAGCCATATGGGCAATGCGAAAGGTTTTATCCTTCAGTTTACCGTAACCGTTGGATATCTGAAAACCACGTTCACCCAGCTGTTTGTTTAAGGCCGCGACGTCTATGCCGCGGGTGTTTTTCATATTGGTAAGCGTATTAGACAGATACCTTTCGTCGGCAAACAGTTCAAAATACTTGCGTCCCCAACTGCGGGTAAGTTCTGCCATCTCCTGGTGGCGGCGGAAGCGATTTTCCAGACCTTCAGCCAATATCCTGTCCAGTTGATAATCCAGGGCAAACATATGCGAAAGCGATGGGGTGGAGGGATACTGGTAATCTTTTTTCTTAATATAATCGTACAGGGACAGCAGATCCAGATAGTAGCCGCGGTGAGGCACCTGTTTGGCTCTTTCTACCGCCTTGGCGGAAAAGGAACAGATCGCCAGGCCCGGCGGCAGCCCCAGCGCCTTCTGGGTGGAGGTGATGCAAATATCAACTCCCAGTTTGTCCGTCTCAATCTTGGTTCCTCCCATGGAACTGACCGCATCCATACAAAATACGACCTCGGGATATTTTTTCACTGCCTCCGCAATTTCTTCCACTGGATTCATTAGACCGGTGGAAGTTTCATTATGGGTAATCGTCAGCAAATCATACTGACCGGTTGACAGTGCCTGGTCAACCATCTCCGCCGTCGTAGCCTGACCCCATTCAACTTCAAAAAGATCGGCGGGCACATGGTTGGCGATAGCCATTTCATACCAGCGGTTACCAAAGGCACCCACGGAAAATATAGCCGCCTTTTTTAAGGTGCAGGATCGTACTGCCCCCTCCATCAAACCGCTGCCGGAACTGGTTGAAAGCAATATTTCTTCCCGAGTATAAAATAACTGCCTTAATTTATCACTGATGCGATGCTGTAAATCAGAAGCGTTTTTACTTCTGTGACCGATCATGGGAGTAGCCATTCGGGCCAGAACATCACCATTTACCTCAACCGGACCGGGAATAAACAATTTCTTATGCACCATTTAAACCTCCATTAATTATCAATAGTCTAATTGTTTAGGCTTTCCCATCATTTTATCAAAAGCAAACAGTTTTTACTCCCTATTTCGCTGAAATAACTAAATTTGTTTTTATTCGGGCCAGCAGCAGAAAAAGCAAACTTCTGTCCCCGCCGGTATTAAATGTCCTCCATTTACAAATAATTAACTATCTCATTTATTAATGGGGGTATTTGCTTGCTGGTGCAGTTAACCAGGTTCGCCATAACCGGTTTTATAAATACCTTAGTCGATTTTGGAGTTTTCAATCTGCTGCTAATACTCAGCGGGACGCAAAACCCTGCTTTGATTGCCTTGATAAACAGCCTGGCCATAAGTATGTCGATAGCGGTCAGCTATATTTTAAACAAACGCTGGACCTTTCCGCCGACCAATCGGAACGGACAATTAACACGCTTTATTGTTGTATCCCTGACCGGCATAGTCATCAACAGCGGCATAATACTAGTGCTGGCAGGTTTATACCAACCTGCTCACATATCTTCGGTTGTTTTTCTTAATGCAGCTAAAATTCTGGCCGCTTTCATATCCAGTGCCTGGAACTTCCTGGCCTATCGCAGCTGGGTTTTCCGGACTGAGGAAGTCAAACCTGAATTTCCGATTCTCCCAACCGCTGCCGGCCTTGTCAGCATTATCATCCCTGCTTACAACGAAGAAAAACGTTTGCCGTCAAGATTGGAGCAATTGGTTAAGCTATCTGAGCGCCTGCCGCTGGAGATAATCGTTGTTAATGATGGCAGTCGTGATAAATCAGATGTCCTGATCCGGGACTTTGCCAGCCGCTGCCCTTGCATAAAATACACGGAACACAAAATAAATCAGGGTAAAGGAGCAGCAGTAAAAACCGGTATGTATAGCGCCAGCGGTGAATACCTGATTTTTACCGATGCCGATGATACCTATACACCTGAGCATGTTGCCCAGGTAGCAAAATTTCTTCAAGCAGGACGGGAAATCGTCATTGCCTGCCGGCATGGTCAAGGCCAAGCCAGAATCGAAGGAGAATCGCTCTGGCGCAACTGGCAGGGCAAAGCTTTTAATTTGATGGTCAGAATGCTTTTATTGCCGGGTATCAAAGACAGTCAATGCGGATTAAAGGGTTTCCATCATAAAGCGGCAGCAGCAATATTTCCCCGCCAGCGAACCCGCGGATTTGCCTTTGATGTTGAGCTCCTCGTGCTGGCACGTCACTTGCGTCTGCCCATCAATGAAGTTGATGTTGCCGGAATTGAATGTCAGGGGTCAACTGTCTCACATATCCTCGCCCCGCTGTCAATGGCGCTGGATTTGATTAGGATCAAGCTGGCGGTTTGGTTTAACCGTTACTCCCTGCCCGGCTATTCCAATCCGTTGCCGCGCTGGGGACTGGCGGGTGGCCTTTTTTCCCTCGCTTTGCTGGTACGTCTGCCCTGGTTATGGGAGTTTCCCCGCTATATCGATGAACTGAAAGAAGTTGATCTGGCTTATCAAATTTATCTCGGGCAGATATTTCCCCTGCATAATATGGCGCACGATATTGGGGCCCTGCATAACTATATTCTGGCGGCCATATTCAAATTACTGGGGGTAAGCATCTACTGGCCGCGCTTATATGTAGCCGTAACCTCTGCCCTGACCGTGGTTTTGATTTATTATATCGGCAGGCATCTCTATGGAAAATGGGTAGGAATAACTGCTGCCATACTCCTGGCCGGCAACGGGATGCATATCCTGGTTACCCATATGGCCTGGTCGAACTGTACGACCCCTTTTTTCTTCTGTCTGGCTTGGCTGGCCCTAATCAATACTGAAAGGAAAGGGAGTGGCAGATGGCTGATCATTTCGGCTTTTTTATGGGCATTGACGTTACAAACCCATTCTTCCGTGATTATTTATATTTTGGTCGTGGCTTTCTATCTGCTGCAACCCCGCTTTCGTCGGCAGACCAAAATAAAAATCAGTTATTATATATGGGCCGGATTAAGTTTTATGGTCGGTTATGCCAATATGATCTATTATAATCTTATTTCCCGGGGAGGCAGCTTTTATTGGCTTAAATACAAGGGTTACGCTTTGGAACAAAACCCCTGCCTGGCATCTTATCTGACCAATTTTCGAGAAATGCTGATCGAACTGCTGCGCACACTCAGTTCGGTTTATCAGCAACAGGACAGTTGGGGGCAGTATCTGGGCAACCCCTGGTTCAGTCTGGTTCTCTTCCTGTTTATTGTGGGCTGTTACTACACATATAAAGAAAAGCAACTTTTGCCCTTATATTTTTTAGCAGCAGCTTTTCTGGTTATGCCGTGGGTCAATCAGCGCTATGTTTTCTTTTTAGCTACCCGCTATATCATGCCGTTGGTTATCTGTGCCCTATTAGTAATTGCACTTGGTTTGCTGCGCATGGCGGCAGATTTATATGCCTGGCTCGGTCAAAAACGTATCCTGCAAGCCCCGGCTTGGGGGTTATTAGCGATCTTTATGATTTTGCAGCTGATCCCTTTCTATGCCTATTGCCAAGAAAATTCCGGCACCAATCAATCCAATCGGCTGGCTATGCAGATATTTCAAAAGGCAATTAATATCAGCCGTGAGAAGTCAAGTATGATAATTCTGGATGAAAACCTGATATTGGAAAATGACCCCCTGCCGTATTTGTTCGCCCTGGTTCAACAGCCTTATAGAGTGGACAATCCTGCTGTATTGACCATGACCGGTTCGGTTGATAACAACAGCCATGAGGCAGAGCTACATGCGGCCGATAATCTGGTCGGAATTATCAGTGCGGAAAGTTTTCAAGCGCTGCGCAATAGTTTAAGTCCGCAAGAAATCGATTCCTACTCATGTGAAATAACCCTGCCCTCTTCGGCTCATGGTAAACGCAGAGTTTATGTCCTTGATCTGGGCAGATATGATCGTAATATACAGAAAAGCAAAACTGACAGTACTTCCGCAACAGAATAGCCCGGCAAGTGAGTAAAAGCCTGCCGGGCCAGGATAAACTGTCGTCAATTTAATTGGATTGTAAAATCTCCAAAGCCCGTCCATATTGACGGTCAATTTCCGGCAATACTTTGTAATACTGCTGATTGAGGGCTTGCTGAGTGGTAAAGTCCAAAACTCCGTAAGCATAAAGACCCTGTTCTGACTGGAACTTCTGGATAGCGGCAAAGGTTTTATTGTCCAACTTCATATCCGGCGTATCGATATCATAGCCAATAAGTTTCAATATCTTTTCAGCATTGTAAACGTCCAAACCTTCAGCGTTGAGACCAGGTTTGACGGTTTGGGTAAGTTTAACTATGCTGTTGATGTAGACCCCGTTTTTTATTTCCGGATCGGCAATCGTTTCATCCGGAGTCAGTCCCTGACCATCAATCATGCGTCCTGCCGGAGTGGTATACGTACCGGTGGTGATTTTCACCAGCCCCAGAACGTCCTCATCGGTTAATTTTATCTGATCGGATAATTTCAAATTATAAACATTTACCTGTCCTGACTTTTGGCCATATTTTTGATAACCCTCAGGACTAAGCACCGGCATAACCGACTGTACCCGGGCCTTGCCGAAAGTTTTGCTGCCCACCAGCGTACCCGCATGGGTATCCTGGATGGCACCTGCCAGTATTTCCGAAGCACTGGCAGTCATTCCGTTTACCAGGACCACCAGTTGATAGGGTGATTCTTGCAGATAGGACTTATATACGGTGTCTTTCAAATCAGGATTTCTGAATTCCAAGGTACTGATAACGCCTTCCGGTACCAGTTGACGGGCAACCGCAATAGCTTGGTCAACTTCCCCGCCGGTATTGTTTCTTAAATCAAGTATGATGCGCTTTACCCCGGCTTCATCAACAGCGTTTTGGGCATCACCCCAATAATCATAGGTATTGGAATTAAAGGTATCTATTGAGATATAGGCTATCCCGTCACGTATCTCATAACTGATTGGATTGATTTTGATGGCTTTGCGGGTAACCGTAAAATTATGCAGGCTATTTTCGCGCAATACCCCAATATTTACCTGGGTGTCTTCCTCCCCGCGAATCAGGCTGCTGACTTCGTCAACCGAAGCCCCGATAACATCTTTGCTGTTTACGGCAGCTATCTTGTCCCCAATCATAATACCAGTCGTTTCCGCCGGTGAAGATGAAAAGACTCGGGTCACTACTACGAATTTTTCCATTTGGGATAGTACGACCCCAATACCGCTATAGGAACCGCCCACCGTTTCCATAAACTGCCGGGCTTCTTCGGTGGTAAAAAATTCGGTATAATCATCCATACTTTTGAATATACCCTTCACCGCCCCCCGGGTCAGCTCCGGTTGGGTTATTTCATAGTTGTATTCCTGCTGCGCCATTTTCATAAGAGACTCCAGATATTCACCGGTAACAGAATCTCCGGTCGATGACCCGGCGGCCATCGCCACTGGAGCCAAGCAAAATGATATGAACATGGCCAGGGTAATGATAAGCGCACCTGCTTTTGATCTTCTTTTCATTAATTATCCTCCTCTATAATGCTTATCAACTTAATATTTCAACACCATCAAAGGTCACACGGACGGTATGTTCCCATTGGGCTGACAACGAGCCGTCGGCAGTCAGAGTAGTCCAGCCGTCTGCCAGGGTACGGCACTTATAAGTGCCCGCATTGATCATCGGTTCGATTGTAAAAACCATATTGGGCATCAAAACCATCCCCGATTCCCTTGGGCCATAATGATGCACAAAAGGTTCCTCGTGAAACTGCAGTCCTACTCCATGACCGCCATAATCTCTTACAACAGAAAACCCATGGGCGTTGGCATGCTGCTCGATTGTATAGGCAATATCCCCGATCCGATTAAATGGTTTGACCTGTTCAATCCCCAGATAAAGACATTCGCGGGCAACTTCAACCAATTTGCGTGCCAGGGGGGAAGGATCACCGACCAGATACATACGGCTGGTATCCCCGTAATAACCATCCAAAATAGTTGTAACATCAATATTTACAATATCTCCGTCCTGCAATTCGCGTGGTTCAGGAATCCCATGGCAGACAACATCATTGATCGAGGTACAGATGCTGCGGGGATAGCCCCGGTAATTCAGCGAAGCCGGATAAGCCCCCTGACTTATGGTGTAATCATGTACCCATTCATCAATGGTATCTGTGCGCAACCCCGGTACAATTTTTCCCTCTAAACTGTCCAGAATGCTTCTGCTGAACTGGCATGCTTTTCTAATCCCATCAATCTGGCTTTCCGTCTTAATCAATTCTCTGCCCGGGACTTCAATACCTTCATGTTCCAGCCGGGCAAGCTTCTCGTCCAACTCCAGATGACATTTTTTATATTTCTTTTGACTTCCACACCAACAGAAGTCGTTGCGATTTAATTTATTGATTGTTCCTGCCTCCTTATGTCCGATGAGCAATCGACTTTATATATAAGGTATTTTAACACTATAAGTATGTAATGCGTAGCACTGATTCCAAAACCGGCTGGTAAAAAATAACCGGCCAGGCATCATCAACCCCTGACCGGTTAAATATTTATTATATTTAAAACCACGCGATTCTATTTGATGCCCATGCGAATACACCCATCCAGACGAACCGTTTCTCCATTCAAATATGAATTTTCAATCATATGGCACACCAGCAGGGCAAATTCAGATGGTTCCCCCAAACGTTTCGGGAACGGTACCTGCGCCCCCAGGGAATCACGTGCGGCCTGTGGCAGCAGAGCCATCATCGGAGTATCAAAAATACCAGGAGCAATTGTATTGACCCTAATCCCATCGCGGGAAAGGTCGCGGGCTACCGGCAGCGTCATGCCTACGATTCCGGCTTTGGAAGCAGAATAAGCCGCCTGCCCCATCTGACCATCAAAAGCGGCTACAGAAGCTACATTTATAATAACGCCTTTTTCGCCTTTGTCATTAGGAGTATTTTTACTCATCTCCCAGGCCGCCAGTCTCATAACATCAAAGGTGCCAATGAGGTTTATATCAATCACCATCTTATACCAATCCAGTACAGTGGGACCTTCCTTGCCAATAATTTTGGAGGCACTGGCGACACCGGCAGCATTAAGCAAAATATCTATTTTCCCGAATTTTTCAATTGCGGCAGCTACAGCAGCTTCATTTTCCGCAGTTATAGTTACGTTATCTTTAATGAATATGGCATTATCTCCAAACTTGGCAGCAAGCTCCCGCCCTTTTTCCTCATTCATGTCCGCAATTACAACTTTGGCGCCTTTTGCAATCAGCATTTCAACTGCTGCTGCCCCCAATCCAGAGGCTCCCCCCGTTACCAAAGCTGCTGCTCCCTTAATTTCCATTACACACCCTCCTTCTGCTTTTAGTACCCTACCTGTTCACTATGTTTAATAAATCCTGGTACGATTAAATATATATTCTTAATATTGTTAATATTACCATAAACAATAACATTTGCATAAAAAAAGAGCTTTTATGATTGAAGCTCTCAGAGCATCAAAAAAGGTGAAGAGCTGCGTTATGTAAAGAAAACCGGGCTCGTGACAAGCCGCAGACGCAGTCAGAAGTCCTGGTTGTACTTATGCTGTAAAGTGCAAAAAGCCCATTCAGTCGGTGTACTATATGTACGCCTCAATCATGGGCTTTTTGCAAATCTTGCTCTTCGCCTTTTTTACTCGCTCTGTTAATTTTGTACTTTATTGACAGAATAATTACTTTTGCCTGGTTAATTTTTCGATGGCCTGCAGAGTAGTCACTACATCTTCACTGGTGTTAAAATAACCAGGACTCAGACGACAGCTGCCGCTGACAAAACTGCCGACGGTTTGATGGGCTAAAGGTGCACAATGTATGCCGGATCTGGTTATAATTCCAAATTCATAATCCAGCCGGCTGCTAAGTTCCCCGCATTCCATTCCTTCGATATTAAATGATAATACTGCGGTTTGCCGCCTGGGGTCAGCCGGTCCATACAATTTGATCCCCTTGATTTGCTGCAGCCCGTCGATGAGCTGGGTGAGGAGTTTTTGTTCATGCTGATAAATGTTATCCATCCCCTGCTCGTTTATGAATGCGACTCCGGCTCCCAAACCCGCAATACCCGGTGTATTAAGCGTACCGCTCTCCAGCACGTCGGGCATAAAGCCAGGCTGTTCGAGATATTCAGAAAAAGAGCCGGTTCCGCCTTCTTTAAATGGCTTTATTTTAATGCCCGGATCGATATAAATACCGCCGGTTCCCTGCGGGCCAAACAGTCCTTTGTGACCAGTAAAAGCAAGGATATCAATATAGTCTGCCTGCACATCGATAGGCAGTACGCCTGCGCTTTGGGCACTGTCGAGCATATAAATAATTCCTGCTGATCTGGCGATACTGCCTATTTCCCTGATCGGCATAATCGTGCCGGTCAGATTGGAGGCGTGTAAAGTACATATCATGCGTGTATTTGGTTTTATAGCCCGGCGTATATCTTCCGGATCAAGACTGCCATCGGCAGCACAATCTACTTGCGTCCATTCTATACCCTGCTTGCTCAAGGCAAACAGTGGTCGAGCCACCGCATTGTGCTCCATGCTGGTTGTGATTATATGATCACCGGGATGCAGCAAGCCTTTTAATCCAATGTTTAGGGATTCGGTCACATTGGTAGTAAAAGCTATGTCAAGGCATTCTTTGATGTTAAAAAGACGGGTCAGCGCTTCCCGGGCCTCCAAAATGACCGAGCCGGCTTGAAGCGACTGCTGACTGCTGCCCCGGCCAGGATTGCCGCCCATATAGCGATTAAAATTATCCATGGCCAGATATACGCTTTCCGGCTTCGGATAAGTTGTAGCCGCATTATCCAGATAAATAACAGACACTGGACATTCCCCTTCCATAACTCAACTCCAAATCCTAAATTAGGATATCTCAAAATATTGTATGATTGCCTGGACTATTTGTTACAAGCGATCAGACCTGCTCCCAATGTGCTTGTGAACTGGCAGTCCCATGGGCACCAGCAGGGGGCAGCCAGTTCTTTTAACATAGCTCTCTTGATCCCGATTGATTGATAACTCCGGTGAAGGTAACCTTGATCCCGTATTTTCAGGAAATAATCTGCGCCATTTTGCTCATGGTTATCCTTCTCCTTGTTAACTATCAAAAATATAACACAAATATTATTATATTAGAAATAATTTTTAGTTATAGTTCCCCATGCTGCTCTTAACATTATTCGGAGGAAGGGGTTGGTTTTTTACACTCTTTTAACAATCATATTGTTGTCCGCCCTATAATCATTCACCGGTGCGGCTTGGTTTTAAATACATATAATTGGTACTGGCTGTAGCGATCAATTTGTTTTCCCTGTTGTAAGCCTCAGCCGTCATGTGGATCTTGGTTTTTCCCTTGACTATGATGGAGGCGGTTACGATAAGTTCATCTCCAGCAAAAATCGGACGATGATAATTTGTATATAAATCAACGGTGGTGGTCGCCTTGGTTCTGGTTGCAGCCTGGCACAACGGCCCAAATACATTATCAAAAGCAGCCGTGATAAAACCTCCCTGCATACTGCCGCCCGGATTCAGATAACTCTCCAGAACCGGGAAAGCAATAGTCAGTCGCTCACCGCTGAATTCAATTATTTGGCCTTGCATGAAATTAAAACAATTCGGGGCCATACCCGGCTTGATATTCAAAATCTCTTCCTTATCCTGTTTGGGTTTATTGATATCAGTCATTTTCCGTCCCTCCTTCTTTACATTTTGATGTGAATTTAACCGGAAACCAACCGAACAAGTATACTTTCACCGTTACTTATTGATAATAAGTAATAAAATATAGAGAAATATAATATTTTAGCCGGTTTCCATATATAAAAAATGATAAAAATATGCTAGCATCATTATATACCGTTGGATATTTTGAACAAAGGAGGATTATTCAGTGAAAAAACCAGTCTACTTTATCAACAAATTTCACAAGGGCAACTTTCTGCGCCTGATAAAAAAAGCCGGCAAAAATCATTCTGACATAACTCCTACTGCGTATATTTTAGCGGCGATCGGTACCTTGGGAAATTCTGAAGGCCCCTATGCCATCATAGACAAATATTTTCTCCCCACCGGTATTGATTTTGAAATGTTATCGCAGACCTTGAGCGGTGATGCTGCCGACAGAGCGATGTTAAAAGCAGCGGCCAACCTTTATAACAGTGAAAATTACGCCAATTTAAATGATGTTTTCAGCCCTTTAAACGATGAGTATCAGGCTGTTATCTATCAGGCTTTATTAGTCAAGTTCCCAAGTTTTTCCCGTTCATGGGATAAAAAATATCCTTACGCTGAAGGAGATTAAATATTTACGGGTTATATTATATATCAAGCCAGCCACGGGCTGGCTTTTTATATTTGAACCAATTCTTGTGACATGTCTTATTTATAATGTTTTTTAATAGTTTCTAAACCTAATTACTGATTGAATTTATCGCCCTGTTAAGGTAATATTTATTAACAACAATTATAATTTAAAAAATTTTGTATATATACTATTGTTCTCACTCCATACGTTGTATTGCGGTTTAGTTCAGATAACCATAAAAACAAGGAGGTTAAATAAATGTCTTCAAACTTTATCAACACCACCCGCGACCACAAATTCATCCTGAAGGAATGGCTCGATTTAACCAAGGTATTGGAAACAGACAGATTCAAAGATGGATATACAGTAGATGATATTGATTTTATCCTCGACAATGCCTTGAAAGGGGCCAAAGAAGTCGTAGCTCCTACCAATGAAGATGCTGACAAAATCGGCGGCACTTATGTGGATGGTCATGCCCGGATGACTGAATCCTGCAAGACAGCTTATCATTTCATCCAGCAGAACGGCTTCTGCAGCAGCAATAAAGACAGAAATGATCCCTCCGCCGTGCCCCTGAGCGTTATGTGGGCCATGATGGAATTCATGATCGGCGCCAATCCTCATATTGGAACCATCTTGGCCGGTCCGGCCGCCGGCGGCGAAGTACTCGAAGAATTTGCCAGTGAATATTTGATCAAAATGTATGCAGGAAGACTGTTCAGCGGAGAATGGACCGCCACCATGTGCCTGACCGAACCGTCAGCCGGGTCTGATGTCGGTGATCAGACTACCAAGGCTTACCCCACTGAGGAGCCGGGCATATACAACATTAAAGGCACCAAATGTTTTATCAGCCATGCTGAAAACAGTATTTGCGACAACACCATCCATCTGGTACTGGCCCGCATTGAGGGAGCAGCACCTGGAACCAAAGGACTTTCCTTGTTTGTCATCCCGCAGTATTTCAGTGACATGGACGGCACCATTCTTGGGTCCAATGATGTAAGCGTCAGCGGTATCGAACACAAGCTGGGCATTAAAGGCAACGTCACCTGCGTGCTTAATTTCGGCGAAAACGGCCAATGCAAGGGCTGGCTGATCGGTGATCCTCCGGGTGAAGACGGGGTTGGCCAGGGCATGGCGCAGATGTTTAGGGTCATGAACGAAGAACGTCTGATGACCGGTCATGGTGCTCTATCCCTTTCGGCAGTAGCTTACCATAATGCCGTTGAATATTGTAAAGAGCGCATTCAAGGCAGACCCTTCACCAATCCCAAAGGTGACCGCGTACCTATCATCGAGCACGAAGATATTCGGCGCATGCTGCTTTTCCAGAAGGCACACGTGGAAGTATTTCGCGCCATGATCCTGTACAATTTCTATCTGCTCGATATCGCCTACAACACTTCCGATAAAGAACTGGCCAAGCAGTGTGACGCCCTGGTAAACGTCAACATTCCCCTCATCAAAGCCTATTGCAGCGATATGGCGGTTGAATGTATCTCCAGCGCCATGCAGTGCTATGGCGGATATGGTTTCTCGGAAGAGTACCCGATCGCCGAACTGTATCGCGACTGCCGCATTTATCCCATCTGGGAAGGAACCAACTACATTCAGTCCATGGATCTGGTGGGCCGTAAGTTTACAATGGCCAAAGGACAGGTGTTTGGTCTATGGTTAAAACAAATCGAAGATTTCCTTGCCGCCAATCGCGGTGCAGCTGGTTTTGAAAGAGAATTCGAAATCATGGATGCAGCCACGCAAAGCTACAAAGAACTCCTGGGAACTCTCGGCGGTTATATGGGCGAAGGCAAGGTCAGAATGATGCCCTTGTTCTCCACCCGCATTCTCCATGCCACGGCCAAACTATTGGGCGGCAAACTGATCCTTGATCAGGCCATGTTGGCGCAAAAGAAAATCGATGAATTGGGCCAGGAGCATTTTGATTATGCCTTCTATGCCGGCAAAATTGCCTCCGCCCGTTTCTATATCGGCAACATTGTTCCCGAAATCGAAACTACCAGTAAAATATTTAAGAATGGTGACAAGAGTGCTTTGGAAATTCCAGAAGAAGCATTTTTTGTATAGTCAACAGCCTTTTATCATGGAGGACGCCGGCCAGGCTTCCTCCATTTCTATTTGTATGTTTGCTGTGTATCCCGATTGATCACCGCAGTCCCGGTCTGGTATAAGAAACTGAAGAGACTCGAACCTCCACGCCGCGAGGCGCCGGATCCTAAGTCTGGTGCATCTGCCAATTCCGCCCCATCAGCATCCCAAATTTCAATTGCCATATGGCGAATTTTATTTTAGCACCGGACATATTTTTTTATTTGTATGTTGTTGCCGTTCAATTACAATTGCTATCTTCACGCTTATCCTCTATAATTTCCATGTGGTTTTAAAATAATTAATTGCTTTTACAGGCTTGTAAGGAACAATTTCTACATGAATGACGAGGGTGGTAATAATGAATAAACTTTCAGCCCAGCAAACCAATCATCTGGTTGAGGCGATTGTAAACAGCTATCGTGAAAACCAGGCAGCAGTTACCATGGAATCTGTTTCTCAGCCCAAACGAGAAATTGTTGTAAAGGTAATCTTTATGCTGCGTGAGCTTCTGTTTCCGGAATATTTCGGCCAGCGGCAGCTGATAAGTACCACGATCGAATACCATATCGGCGATATGCTGATCAACCTGCACAGGATGCTGCATGAACAAATTGTCTTGGCGCTGACCCATCAGGCCCTGAGTAAAAATACTGATTTAAACCATGTTGACGAAAAAGCCGATGCTATTATTTATCAATTTTTAAGCAAGATTCCCGAGTTAAGAAGCGCTATTGAACTGGATATTCAGGCTGCCTTTGACGGCGACCCGGCAGCAACCAGCAAAGATGAAGTAGTATTTTCCTATCCGGGTGTTTTCGCGGTCAGTGTTTACCGTTTAGCTCATGAATTGCAGCTGCTATCGGTGCCGCTGATTCCCAGAATTATGACGGAATACGCCCATAGTGTTACTGGCATTGATATTCACCCCGGGGCAACGATTGGGAAATATTTTTTCATTGATCATGGCACCGGGGTAGTAATCGGTGAAACGACCACCATCGGCAATAATGTTAAAGTCTATCAGGGGGTTACACTGGGTGCATTATCTACCCGGGAAGGCCAGAATCTACGCGGGGTGAGGCGCCACCCCACCATCGAAGATGATGTTACCGTATATTCCGGAACTTCAATCCTGGGCGGCGAGACGGTCATCGGCAAAGGGGTCGTCATCGGCAGTAACGTCTTTTTGACCAGATCTGTACCGGCGGGTACTAAAGTAAGTCTCAAGGCCCCGGATCTGGTATTCAAAGGACAGCCTGGCCAGGAATCAGATCCCGATCTCGATATCTAGTATAATTAGCTCAGGCATATCCGGTACGAACCAAGCAAAGGGATAAAAACCCTGGCCGAAAGCTCGATTACCTAAGCCCTTCCATGGTATAAACCAAGAGGCGGTCACAAAAGCCGCAATGATAAAAATAACCTCCGCCTAATATCCGAAAGTAACCATCCCCGCCCATACCAGTTTTGAAATGGCATGAGCGGGGATGATTGCCTTTTGGCTTTGGTGGTTCCCTTATATTGGAATTAATGGTAACATGAATATTGGAGTTGCCGTTTGGTGGTTAATCATATTACAATTTTAAATAAGCGAGGTGAATGATTTGACTGAAAAAGAATTTCAGAAGTTTATGATAGAGCATATGACCAAAATGTCTGATGATATTTCTGACCTCAGACAGAATATGGTGAGGATGGAATTCCAGCTTACAGAAAAGATTAATATTCTTTTCGATGGTCAAGATTCCATAACTAAAAAATTGGACGAACATACAGGAATCTTAAATAAGCACTCTGAGATTCTGGACGAGCATACCGAAATCTTAAATAAGCACTCTGAGATTCTGGATGAGCATACCGAACGCCTTCAACGAATTGAAGATAAAGTGGAGCACCACGACATCCGGATCAAGATCCTGGACGAAACTAAATCCAATAAACGTAAAGCAACTAAATAAATATAATTATAAATTAATCGTTTAATCCTTTTTACTCTTCCCGGCAAGACCGCAGCGATAGCCTCCCAGATCCATACTGGCATGGGCAAATCCCAAGGTTTTGAATTTCTCGTTGATCGCATCCATCATCTGCTGATCGCAAATTTTTGTTCTCTCCTCCGGGGCAACTTCAATGCGGGCATCATTGTCATGGCTTCTCACTCTGATCTGTCTGAACCCCAAATCACTTAAATAAGTTTCCGCCGCTTCCACCTGCTGCAGTTTTTCCAAACTGATCTTCTGACCATACGCAAATCTTGAAGCCAAACAGGCAGCAGCCGGCTTGTCCCAGATCTTTAGCTGCATCCGACGGGCCATTTCCCTAATTTCAGCTTTGCTTAATTGGGCTTCAATCAACGGGCTTACTACATCCAGCTCCCGCAACGCTTGCATGCCCGGACGGTCATCATTCAAATCATCACAGTTGGAACCATCTGCCACCCAACTGATGCCATGTTCTTCTGCTACCGCCCAAACCCGGCGGAACAAATCCCGTTTGCACAGGTAACAGCGGTCCGACCGGTTTTCAGCAAATCCTTCTATCTGCAGGGGATCAGCCTCAATAACCCGGTAATTTACTCTCAATTCTTTCACAAAATCCAGCGCATCTTGCAAATCGCGGCGCGGCAGAGCCGGAGTGTTAATAATCACCGCCAGGACCTGCTGACCCAGAATACCATGGGCAACCTTGAGCAGCAAGCCGCTGTCAACTCCCCCCGAAAAAGCTACCGCCATGCTGTTCATGGTTCCCAAATTAAAAATCAGGGTACCCAGCTTTTCATTAAAATCCAAGTTATTACCCCTCCTATTCCGGTTGGAACAACGCGGTGGACAGATAGCGTTCGCCGCTGTCCGGCAACAGAATCACGATTTGCTTGCCCTTGTTTTCCGGCCGTTTCGCGATTTGGGCAGCGGCATAGGCCGCTGCACCGGATGAAATTCCCACCAGCAAACCTTCTGTTTTAACAAGCTGATGAACTGTATCATAAGCTTCTTCCGTTTTCACCTTGATAGTTTCATCCAGGATATTGACATTTAAAACCTTGGGAATGATCCCGGCTCCGATCCCCTGCAGACCATGCGGACCGGGTTTCCCTCCGGAAAGAACCGGTGAATCATAAGGCTCCACCGCAACGATTTGTACGTGCGGATTATATTTTTTCAATACTTCACCTATGCCGGTTATGGTGCCGCCGGTTCCTACTCCGGCTACAAAGAAATCCACTTGTCCGTCAGTATCGCGCCAAATTTCCTCAGCAGTAGTCTGCCGGTGGGCTTCCGGGTTGGACGGGTTTTCAAACTGCTGGGGGATGAATGCATCCTTGATCTCCAAGGCCAGTTCTTCCGCGCGTTTAATCGCGCCGGCCATGCCCTGTGCTCCTGGGGTCAATACCAGTTCGGCCCCAAGTGCGCTCATCAGGGTACGTCTTTCCATACTCATACTGTCGGGCATGACAATAATTATTCGATAGCCTTTGGCCACCGCCACAAAGGTCAGTCCCACTCCGGTATTGCCGCTGGTAGGCTCAATAATTACTGAACCTGGGCGCAACCGGCCTTTTTCCTCGGCATCCTTGATCATGGCATAGCCGACCCGATCCTTGACGCTGCCGGCGGGATTGAAGTATTCCAGTTTGGCAATCAGCCGGGCTTGCAATCCATTTTCCCGGCTGTAGGCACCCAGTTCCAGCAAAGGTGTATTGCCGATCAGGTCAGTTAATTGCGCTGCAATTTTAGCCAATATTTTTTCCTCCCTTAATAAACTTTCATTTTCTTTCGTTAATAAACTTTCATTCTCTTTTAGTATCTCTTAAAATCACCGTATCTCGTTTTAGTTATGAAATATAGTCATCTTCTTTAAAATGAGGATTTTGCATAATTAACTTTTTTTAATTAATCATGCAGCTTATAAATGTCATCCTGAGCGTTAGCGAAGCGACCCCTAATTGTGACCTTTAGGTCACATATGTAGTCCCCGTAGGGGGGATCTACGGC
>ERZ764778.207-NODE-207-length-73443-cov-14.730024_pt1 | contig 73443 bp, 70 predicted proteins | sample MGYA00374951_ERZ764778 | MGnify/ENA primary metagenome ERZ764778 (study PRJEB28918, sample SAMN05720193) | bioreactor metagenome | isolation source: Anaerobic biogas reactor | place: USA:Washington, USA | collected 2015-08-08 ...
TAATACCATATTGTAGTTTCAAAGAACTTGATTTTTGCTATTATGCAAAAGTCTCGATTAACAAGCATATCAAATTGTTCGGCTGAAAAATCAATATTTATCCTGCTGCTGTCGAAGTTTTCTTTTATGTCGTCCAAAGCCAATATTAGAGTATTTATAGTATCTAAATTCAACGCGGAATTGTGGATAGCTTCTAAATAATCGCACAATGCATTATTATAGTTTTCAACACACGTTGGCATTTCAGATACATCTATCGCTTTTCTTTTTCTATTTTTCCCGGTAAAATAGACAATACCGCCCATGATAACAACGCCTAAACCAATAAGCACAATGTTTTTAGGCTTTTTAACAGCGTTAACGACTTTCTCTAAAATGCCTGAACTTTGTTCGGGTAATGAAACATCTTTCAAATGCTCAAAAATTCCGCCTGACTTACGATAAATTACACCGCCGTACCTTATAAGCTCACCTGACACCAAGCCAGCAAACGCTTCTTCTGAAATTTCAAATGCAGGTTGTATTATCATTGATATAGTATATCCTCCAACAATGATGCATTGTTCGTAATGCTTTCTATTTTGACAACGCGGCAACAATAGCTGTTTCTAATGCTTGTTGTTCCGATGCTTTCAATTTTGACGACGTGCGGATAACGACTGTACCTAAAACTTTATGTGAACCGCTACTAAATGCCGTTCCGTCAAATGAAGCAAGATAGTCATCGCGTTTCTTTGCGTCACCTGCGTTAGCATATATTTCGTGGCAACCGCCGCCATCCGTGCCACAGTCAATAGCGGAATTTATGTCCTCCCCGTCGTCAACATTTATTTCACTTTCGTCAACCAATGAAGACTTAAAAAATACGCAACCTGTATAACCGCCTTGTTTAACTCGGCTGACGGGTTATAAACTCTGTGGTCTATCAAACGGAGGATTCATTAGAACGGAAACATTATCGATATAGCCATTTTGCACAACATAATCAATCACCTTTTTGACAAAAACTATTTGCGCCTGGCTCAGTGATTGATCATTGATAAATTCTGAAAATGCCGTACATGCGGCTTCATACTCAAGCTTGGCGATTTTACGTACCAGCAAGCCAAACGGCGTATCCGCGAACTCCCGTTGATAATCCTCTGCTGTGCCTAGTTCCCCGATGAAGATATGCTCCAGACCCTCATAATCCAAAGCAGTCATAGGAATATTGTTACGCAGTTTATGAATAGCAATATGGTCCCGGTTATCCTCTATATAACGATTTACCTTTAGCTTATAATCTTCAAAGGTATAGGCAGGTTCTAACTCTTCCCCCTCTCTAACTTCCAGAACAATATCAGAACTTTCCCAAAACTCGTCTGTACTGATAGTATTGTGTTAAAAGGACCATCCCGGCGTCACCACGCCTATTTCCATAATTGTGCGTTCTCCGATGTAGGATTTGTTTTTACCGAACATAATATTAAAAAACTAAACGACTCGATTCCAAATTGTAATTTATCGGCTATCACATGGTCAGTCGTTAATTGCCTCAATGCCGAGCCGTTTAAGTTCGTCAAGGTGATCCCGCATGTTCTGCAGTTCCTCAGGGGAGTGTCCCTCCCAGTCTAAAACCTCGCCCACTACTCGCAGTGGGTGTTGAGTTCGGTAGGACCTCGTTGGGTTTCCTGGAAACTTTTTGTCCGTTAGATTAGGATCATCCTCAATGGGGCCTGTGGGTTCTACACGATAAATTCTACCGGGTTCATCGCCCACTGCCAGTTCCGCTCCCCACGTGGCCGCATCCAATGTCGCGGTCAGGTAGACGTAGTTGGCTTTCTTCCTCTCACCATAGTTAGAGCTAAGACCAGGTTCCAACAAGTCTCCCGGCACCAGGACGGCTTTTGTGCCGTGGTAGAAAGGTCCGGAGTCCAATGCTCGGGACGGTGTCCGTTCGTTATTTATATTCACTTCTTATCCTTCCTTTCGTGAGGAACAATGCCATTGGGAAGCAAAATGAACGTCCCCCTGCTTCCCCGGGATTTTGCGAAAATGTGTACCCCCCCTAAAGGTCAGGGGGGGCATGAAATATTTAGACCAGTCTATAAGTTAAATAACTCCAACGCCATGAAACGAAGAACAACTATATCTCCTTTTTACATTTCAAAGCAAAATCTCTAAAGGTCACATATCTTCCTAGGCAGAAATCGTTCGTTTCATCTTCGCTGAAATTCTGTCCGGCAAAGGCACACACAAAGGGTGCCTTGTTCCCTTCTGTGCTTTAAATAGAATTTGTCGAGGAAATTCTCAATTCTTTTTTATCCCTTTCCATATAATACATCCTATAAAAATCAAACCAACATATTCCTACAAAGTGATAAATATGCTTACAAGTTTACTGAGAGTTACTTTTTAGATCAATAATAATCCGGCCATTGTCATATTGAATAAAGTGGTTAAACCTCACCGCAGCTGTTTCGGTTTTATCTCTCACCAACGCACCTGTGCGAAATACCGAAAGCAGAAGCCCGATAAGGAACATATTAGTAACCAGAGCCAGTTTTCCATAAGAGATTAGCGGCAGCGACAGCGGAGAAAGCAGCATAAAACCAAGATTAGAAGCAACATAAACAATAAATTGCACACTGACTGTTGCTACAATTGCGGTGGAAGTTAAAAACCCGAGCACACTTTTCTGCTTCTGGCAAAGCATAGCCGCACGAATAATAAAAGCTGCGAATAGTGCAATGACGCCTAAAAGCGCTATCCATCCAAAACGGTAAATCAAATAGGTCAACAAATAATCAGTAGTAATTTCCGGTAAAATGTGAGCGGCTAAAATGTTAGTGGCTTCTACGGAAACCCCATAATAATTCATGGGCATACCGCTGCCGATCAGCTGCGCATGGGACAAGATATATTGTATGGTAGATCCCAAATATCCCATCCCTTGTGGGTCAAGGGATGGATTTAATGCGTATCGCAGTCTCTCTGCTCTATATCCTGTACTCATCATAATCATGAAGAAAGACGCTGTCAAAACAGCGGCAGTCGGGATATACAGGATTAGCATGGCTGATCGTTTGCTTACATTAAACCAGCCTTTTAAAACAGCGGCGGTCAGAATAGTCAGGCATGTGACACACAATAAAAAAAGAGCGGTAAAACTGGGTACCAGCATGGACAGGAAGGCAGGAAGAACAAAAGCCGCCCCGCACAGAATAAGGCCGCCATAACCTTTATTTCTCATGCTGTAGATCAAACCAGCGAAGGCGGTCGGAAACAGCAGCAGCGGATAAATTGCATATACGTTCGCGCCATTTACTTCCCCGGTAAAGAAACAGCAAAGAACGATTATCCCGCCGAGCGCGAAAAATATAGTCTTGGGATTTTTCCCTATAATGGTGAAATCCGCGAAATAGGAGGCCAACATCACGATGACGGCAATCCCTGCCCACACCACCTGTTGTTGAAGCACCCAACCTCTGTCAAAAGCGGAATCCATAAAAAACTGAATTGCAAATCCTAAAAGAAGCATACCGCCTATCAGGGCAAGCAGCATCCAATCCGGTTTCGGCCTGTGTACATGGTCAAGCTGCCCCCCTACAACAACAGGGTCTCCCATCTCCGTAATCGCCTTATACGTTGCTGTTGCTTCATCAAGTCCCTCTTCTATCAAGGCATTCTTTTGGTCATTTATGTGGTTATTAATTTCCTCTAAAACCATAGGCTGCGCCCTTTTCCACCGTATCTGTTCGCGTACCGCTTCCAAATACTCAGTAATCATATCAGACGGTTGCAAAAGTTGCACCTCCCAGGACATCATTTACCGCAGAGGTATAAGTTTTCCATTCCTTTTTTTTCTCATTCAAATAATGGCGGCCATTTTCAGTGAGGCTGTAGTATTTTCGCACCTTCGCGTTGTCGGCAGTTTTTTCGTAAGAAATGACCAGTTCTTTTTGCTCCAAAGTGTGAAGCAGTGGATATAATGTTCCTGCTTTTAACTCAAAAACATTTTTCGATCTTTTAGTGAGTTCATCGATCATTTGATAACCATACATATCCGCTTCTTCAAGCAGTTTTAATAAAAGCATGGTTGTGCTTCCTGTTAGTAAGTTTTTCTCCATTATTATATTTGCACCTCCATATATAGATAATCTATATATGTCAAGGACAAAAGAGCCTATCAAACCCATAAAGTTGCAGCTACATTATGCAAGTTCATAGCATAAAAGAATAGGAATATATAAGATAGGCTGGTTTCAAACCAGTTCTGGTTGCTTTCAGCCCTTTGCTTATGCCTGCATCACCATATCACTGAACACCTGTGTGGTATGAGTTACTTTTGGCAAAACTGTCTATATCAAAATTATTCACCACATCATCCATACCACCGATATGATCGTTGTATAATGACATCCAACATGACTTTCGTTAAAAAGTGCACCCCCCTTGAGAAAAATGCACAGGGGGTGTGCATCTTTATGCAAAAAGGGGGGCGAATATCGTGTCTGAAGCATCCCGAAAACCCCCACAAACACCAAAAATTCCAGCATTACTGGACTTTTCATTGTATCAAAGATTAAGTTCTTTAATGGTCAGGATGACAGGATTCGAACCTACGACCTTATCAAATACGAACCAGATCTAGCGACTATTACACGAAAACTTGAAACCATCTTTTCTATTATCACTTTCACTCATCTGCAGATTAATCAGATGATAGACGCAGGTATTCAGTCATTAAATAGTACGCCGGGCTTCATCTTATACAATTCCGCAAAAACCCCAATACTCCCCACCCCTATATCCATTTCTGCAAAAAAGTACGCCCCCCTTAAAACTAAAATTCCCTCACACTATACGCCTGAGGGAACATAAAATACATATCTAAACAAAGCTCGAAACCTCGGAACCCCTAGGAGTCTAGCTACTTCCGCTCTATCACCACTACCGTCTCAACATGCGGCGTCCGGGGAAACATATCGACAGGTTGAACCTCGGTTATGGTATAGCTCTTGGATGCAAACAGCCGCAAATCGCGGGCCAGGGTGGAGGGGTTGCAGGAGACGTATATGATGCGCGGGGCACCGGTTTTAATAACTGCTTCAATGGTCTGCACCTTGCAGCCAGCCCTGGGTGGGTCGAGGACAACTACATCAAAGGGCTGATTTAACCGGTTTATTACGTCTTCACAGGAGCCGGCATAGAATCGGGCATTCTGGATACCATTTATGGTGGCATTCTGCTTCGCATCGGCAACCGCTTGCAGGTAAAGCTCTATCCCAACCACCTGGGAAGCATGTTGGGCCAGGCTCAAGGTAATGGTGCCAATGCCACAAAATTCATCCAATACCGTTTCCTTACCACTTAGGGCAGCATATTGGTGAATAAGTTGATAGAGTTTTTCGGTCTGCTGGTGATTGACCTGTAAAAAGGCCAGGGGGGATATCCGAAAAGTTAAGCCACATAATTGTTCCTCTAGAAAAGGCTCACCCTGTAATGTCTTAATCTCGGAGCCTTGATTAATATGCAGGGACAGATTAGCAGGCAAAGATGAAGCCCAGGCGGATAATGCGTCATTATTGCATTTATCGCTTAGTACCAGGCTCATATGCCCGGTCCAGGATGAACGCCTAAGGCTGATTTCCGTTTCTGGTTGTACCTCCAGGCCGGATAGATTAACTGCCAGGCTGTTTTGGACCTGTTCCATATCCTCGTGAATCAGGGTGCAGCCACCGAGGGGTATCAGGTCATGACTACCTTCGCGGTAAAAACCCATCTGCATTTTGCCATTAACCATGGCGGTATGCCAGACTACTTTGTTGCGGTAGCGGTACGGTTTTTCCATGCCTATGACCGGCAGCACCTCAGCCTCTATTCCCCCTAAACGTTTCAGGGTTTCCTTAACCATGTTTCTTTTTAAATCCAGTTCCCGGGCATAATCAATATGCTGGTAGGCACAGCCGCCACAATCATAATAGGCAGGGCAAACCGGTTCTCTGCGGTCAGGTGAGGCAATGTAAATCCGGGCTAACTTCCCCCGGGCGAAGCGTTTATGCTCTTGCACAATTTCTACCTCAACCTCTTCACCAGGGATAGCATACGGGATAAAGGTTGCTTTACCATTTATACGAGCTACACCCTCTCCGCGGTGGCTGATACCTTCGATTCTTGCCTGCATCAGGCTGTCCTCCTTTTAAAAACACAGATAACAAAGTTTTCTTGAATCTCCCCTTCTAGTTATAAACTTGCAGGCCCAGGGCGAACACACGGGTTCGCCCCTACAGATTCCCGTCTCCCTGTTCGCTTAGGAAAATACATCATGCAATTTTCATCCCTGGTTGCGTATGCCCTTTGGGTATGTGTAGTTGGCAAACCTATGGGGTTAATAGTTATTATCCTGCAAATTAGCCTTTGATGCAAAGGGATGATGGGTTAATCCAAATCCCTTAAAGTAGCCCGGGGGCCTTTTTCAAACAGGCATTCTATGAGTTCGGCTTCGCTGCGGATACCTACTACCCGATGCTCCCCATCAACTATTACCACCAGCAGGTAATGGCTGGGCTGGCTAGAGTCCAGGATGTTTTTTATGAGAGCATTTTCCATACTTACCACCTGGCGCGAAGATAGAAATCCCTTGCGGGCCAGTTCCCCCTTTTTGTGTACTAAAAAACGCATAAAGGCGTAGACTAAAAATTTTGATTCCCTTCGGGCTGCCCAGAATAGAAAAACCCCTAATATGATGAAATTTATACCGGTAAGGTTAACCCAGGTAAGATAAGCTCCTCCCGCAATCATTAAAGTCCCCAGGGTTTCTCCGCTCAAAGCAGCTGCCCAGGTAGCGTTCTTATATCCCCTGTGAGGCGATAATAATGCCCGTAACACCCGCCCACCATCCAGAGGTAAGGCCGGCAATAGGTTTAAACACCCTAATAATAGGTTGACCTTAACCAGCATATCCAGGTTCAGGGGATCCATTTTAAGGGGCAGAAAATAAAAAACCGCTGCCATGGACAGGCTGATAACGGGTCCTGCCAGGGCAACGTATATTTCCTTCTCCGGGTCCAGGCCGGTAAAATCTTCGATTTTGGCCTGCCCTCCAAAGGGAAACAGGTCTATTTCCGCTATTTTTAAGCCCATTATTTTAGCCATAAGGCCGTGGGCGGTTTCGTGTAGCAGCAGTGACCCTAAAATGACTAAAATTTCCCGGGCCAGTCCCAGGTAGACATAAGTTAGACATAGTAGTAAAAATAAGGGGTTTACTTTTACCTGAACACCAGATATTTTACCCAGTCGCATTATTCAAAAAGATAGTTAACATTAAGGGGTCCATCCTGGTTTCTCATCTCCAAATACAGGCTGCTGCCGGACTTACCCAGGGTGTCATTTAGATTTACCATACTCTTTTCTTCTACCAGCACTTCTTTAAGGCCACTATATAGGGTATAAATCTGGTCATCATGCCGTAATAAAACCGTGCGTCCCTTGTCATCCCTGGAGATTTTTTCTACTGTTCCCGCCATCACCGGCCTGACCAGGGTATTCTCCTTAACCTTTAAACTGAGTCCAGGATAAAAACTCTGTTCCTGTTCTTCAGGGTTCCAGTACCAGCCATATTTTTGTTCCAATTCCAAATACTCGCAGGGAAGCTGCATGGCAGCATCGCCCGATACCGGAACTAAGGCACCTTTTTCCCGGACATTATGTACAAAGGTAGCTGCCTTTTTTTCTATTTGGTAGTCTTTCATTACATAAGCAATTACCGGTTCTACCACTTCCCGACTGCCATTATTAGATTGCATGGCCAACCCCGCCAGGGTAACTATTACGATTACTATTAACAGACGGGTTTTAAAACTCCCTAACATCCCGCATCACCTCGAATCAAAACTTGTACCCATTTCTATACAATATATAGTTCTCCTGCAGAATTTATGCCATGGATTACAAGTGAATTAAGGCAATAACTACATACTTTTATCAGCCACCTTAACCGCCAAACAAAGGATTTTTACTTCAAGTTGTTCTTTAAATAAAAGTTTTGTATTTGATATTTCGTTCCTGTAATATATAGGTATCAGGGAATTTAAGGGGGGGTTTTTATGAAGACCAGAATAACGGAGTTATTTGGTATTGAGTATCCTATTATATGTGGAGGTATGCTCTGGCTGGCTACTCCTGAACTTTGTGCCGCCATTTCCAATGCTGGAGGTTTGGGCAATATTACCGCATGTAATTATAACAGTGGTGAAGAATTTAGAGCAGCCATCCATAAGGCCAGGGAACTTACCAGTAAACCAATCGGTATTAACATAACCCTGCTTCCTTCCATGCGTTTCACTGAAGAAATTTATGACGACTTTTTTAAGGTCTGTGCCGAGGAAAAGGTAACTGCCATAGAAGTTTCCGGCAAACCAGCAGTCAAATACCTGGATATGTGTCACAAGGCAGGAGTTAAAGTCATGCACAAGGTAGGTGCGGTAAGACATGCCTTAAATATTGAACGCTGGGGTTATGATGCCGTTATTGCCGCCGGTATTGAAGAAGGTGGTCATCCTCTGAATGACGATGTTGCCACCATGGTTTTGCTGCCTCGTATTGCTGAAAGTGTTAAGATTCCGGTGATATCTACCGGCGGTATAGTTGACGGGCGCAGCCTGGCAGCGGCCTTGAGCCTGGGAGCCGAAGGTGTATTGATGGCTACCCGCTTTATTGCTACCAAAGAATGTCAGGTTCATCCCCGCATCTGGGAAGAGCTTATTAAACGGGAGGAACATGAAACCACCTTAATTTGCAAAAGCGTAGGGCTGCAGGGGCGGGCTCTTAAAAATGACCTTACCCTGCAGATCCTGGATATGGAAGCTAAAGGGGCAAAAATTGAAGAGCTTATTCCCCTGCTGGCGGGACAGCGTTCCCTTGATGCCTGGCAGACAGGCGATGTAGAGAATGCCCCCTTGATGGTGGGTCAGTCCATCGGCCTGGTAAAAGAAGTAACCACTTGCGCGGAACTGATTCAGACCATGGTTGATGATGCTCGGGCTATTCTGGAAAGGAATCTGGCGCGATTTAATTAGAAAATAGACACTGAAGACACTGATAAATATGAATTACACTGAGATCTTTTAAAATATTATTTAATAGAAGTTGATCGATTGGCGGATCGCCAGTTAAGGTGCGAATAAGTTATAGAGGCACACGTAGGGACACGGGACCTGTCCCCTCAACACGCATAAAGTCATTTACAAGGTTCGACACGGAATGCTAGAATAGGGTTTAGATAATAGATGAGTAGAGATGAGATTAGTACAGATTAGATTAGTTGAGCTGGTTGCGGATAACTGGGCCAGGTCAGCACCTTCTGTTGACCCGGCCTTTTGTTTTGTAGCGAGGTGTAAGAATTGGCCAAGCAATTATTACTAGGAAACGAAGCTATCGCCTGGGGAGCAATAGCTGCCGGGGTTAAGGTGGCTACCGCTTATCCGGGGACTCCCTCTACGGAAATCTTTAGCACCCTGGCCGCTCAGGCCAAACATTACGGTTTTCATGCCGAGTGGTGTGTAAATGAAAAGGTAGCTTTAGAAGTTGCCTATGGGTCTGCCATTAGTGGTGCACGGACTCTGGTAACTATGAAACAGGTAGGACTTAATGTAGCTGCTGATCCCCTTCTTTCCGGTACTTACCTGGGGGTAAAAGGGGGACTGGTTCTGGTTGTTGCTGATGACCCGGGACCGCACAGCTCTCAAACTGAGCAGGATACCCGGCAGTTTGCCGGCTTTGCCAAGGTTCCGGTACTGGACCCCTCTGATCCACAGGAAGCTATGGAAATGGTAATCGAAGCCTTTGATATATCGGAAAAGTATCACCTGCCGGTAATACTACGCCCTACTACCAGAGTATGCCATGTGGGGCAGGATGTAGAGCTGCCTGAAATTACTTCAAGAAATTCGGAAGTTCGTTTTGAAAAAGGTGGAGACTGGGTTATTTTCCCCAGTGTTTCTCTGCGTAAACACGGTGAGTTATTGGAAAGCTTGAAAGCCCTGGGTCAGGAATTTTCCACCTCCCGCTTTAATTATCGGGAAGGTCAGGGCGAGTACGCTATCGCCTGTTCCGGGGTAAGTTACCATTATGTAAAAGAAGCTTTGCATCGGCTTAATATAATAGATAATACGGAAATTTTAAAAATATCAACCCCTTATCCCTTTCCCGAAGAACTGGCTGCCCAATATCTGAAAAAGCATGAGCGCTTGCTGGTGATTGAGGAACAGGACCCAGTTCTGGAGGATGCCATGCTAAGGCTGGCAGGTAAAATCGGCCTGCACCTGCATTTAAGCGGTAAACATGATGCTATGGTACCAGGTACCGGCGAATTAAATGTAGATCTGGTAACAAGAGCAATTGCCAACTGGTCCGGAAACAACATAAAAACCAGGCAAGTTCCAGCAAAACCTGAATTACCTTTACGCCGGCCTATTCTCTGTGCCGGTTGCCCCCACCGGGCATCTTTTTACGCCATTCGCAAAGCGGCGGGTAAAAAATCGGATACCGTTTTTACCGGCGATATTGGCTGCTACACTCTGGGTATGATGCCGCCTCTATCAGCAGTGGATACCTGCCTGTGTATGGGTGCAGCTATAACCCAGGCTCAAGGTATTGGCAGAGCCGAACCGGGTCGCCAAACTATTGCCGTTTTAGGAGATTCAACCTTTTTTCATAGCGGCATTACCGGGGTTATTAACGCTGTTTATAATCAATATCCCCTTACCCTGGTAATACTGGATAACAGCACTACCGCCATGACCGGTTTTCAGCCTCACCCGGGAACCGGACAAACTGCTACCGGGGAGATAGTAGCAGCAATTGACCTGCAAAAAGTTCTGGAAGGCTGTGGCCTAACATTTATAAAAACCGTTGATCCGGTAAATCTAAAAGAAGCGGTAGCAGCAATTAAAGAGGCCCTGGCCTATGATGGTCCGGCAGTAATTATAATGAAGAGAGCCTGTATTAACCTGCCCGAAGTTAAAGGTTTAGCCCCGGTTGTTATTAATATAGAGAAATGTAAGGACTGCGGCCTCTGTGTTACCGAAATCGGCTGCCCCGCCCTGGTAATGGAAACCGGGCAGAAACCCCAGGTTCTGGAAAGCTGTGCCGGCTGCGGGCTATGCATAGAAGTATGCCCCTTTGACGCTATACAAGGAGGGGATTACTAATGGATATAATTATGTGTGGAGTAGGCGGACAGGGAACAGTACTAACCTCCCGAGTAGTAGGCGAAGCTGCCATAAAACAAGGCTATGAGGTTCGCACCTCAGAGATTATCGGTATGGCCCAGCGGGAAGGGCCGGTGGTATCGCAGGTGAGAATTGGAACAAAACTGCATGGCCCTTTAATTCCTGACATTTCCGCTGACTATCTCTTAGGCTTTGAACTGGCAGAAGCCGTACGTAATCTGGATAAACTGAATGGAAAAGGCCGTGCCCTGGTAAACACTCACATGGTAGTACCGCCGACGGTATACCTGGGAATATCTAATTACCCTGAGGAACAGCTTATTGATTATTTAAAAGAACAGACTTCAGGATTAATCTTAATAAATGCTAATGAACTGGCCGCACAGGCGGGTAGTTCTAAAGCTGTCAGTGCGGTTATGCTGGGAGCTTTTGCTACACTATGCCCTGATATTGATGAAACCATGCTGCTAAAAGAACTTCTAGCCCGCTTGCCCGAGCGGGTTCAGGAAATAAACACCCGAGCTTTTAGGCTGGGAAAAGAATTTGTGGAGGGAGAGACGAGATGAGCCAGGTAGCTAAGATTATTGGAGATGAGTATCACCCTGTATTACTTAAGGAAAAACAGTCTATTCTTTTGCGGCGATTAATGGAGCGTTTGCAGGAATACTCCTGTTTCTATCGGAAAAAACTAGAGCAAGCAGGAATTAGCTTTGCTGATATCAAGTCCATTGATGATGTCAAATACCTGCCCTTTACCGAAAAAGAGGAATTACGGCAGGAAGAGGCCCTGGCCTTAATGGCCGCACCGGAAGAGGAAATTATCCGCATTCATTCCACTTCCGGTACTACCGGTAAACCGGTTATTGTTCCCTACACCCGCAAGGACGTGGATGATTGGGCAGTAATGATGGAACGCTGTATGCGCATGGTGGGTCTAGAGAGCAGTGACCGGGTACACATTACTCCCGGTTATGGTCTGTGGACAGCAGGTATCGGATTCCAAACCGGATGCGAACGTCTGGGGGCTATGGCGGTACCCATGGGACCAGGTAATACCGAAAAGCAACTGGCTATGCTGCTTGATATGCAAGCCACCGTACTAATTGGTACAGCCTCCTATGGACTGCTGCTGGCCGAGGAAGCCAAAAAACGCGGCATTGCCGACCAGCTCAAGCTGCGCAAAGCTATTTTTGGTTCCGAACGCTGGGGAGAAAAAATGCGTACCCGCATGGAAGAAATATTAGGACTGGAAACCTATGACATATATGGACTAACGGAAATTTATGGTCCCGGTATCGGTATTGACTGTGATTTGCACTGTGGCATTCATTATTTTCCGGAATATATCTATTGTGAGATAATCGACCCCCAGACTGGGGAGATTTTGCCTCCGGGAGAACTGGGGGAACTAGTTATAACTACCCTGACCAAGGAAGGAATGCCCCTCCTGCGCTACCGTACCCGTGACCTCACCTATCTGGACCCCACCCCCTGCAAGTGCGGCTTGCCCTATCCTCTAATGGGCCGTATACTGGGACGCAGTGATGATACGGTTAAGATAAAGGGAGTTAATGTATATCCGGGGCAGGTGGAAGATGTCATTCGCATGACTCCAGGCTTATCAAGTGAATATCAGATGATAATCGAGCGGGAAGATGGCAAGGACTCGGTCCTGATTCGGGTAGAAGAAGACCCTGAGCGCCATAACCCTAAGGCAGCCCGAGAATTTAAACATAATATTAAGGCTATAATTAATATCATCGCTGATGTGGAGGTTACTCCCTACCAGACTCTACCCCGAAGTGAAAAGAAAAGTAAGCGGGTATATGACCGGCGCAACCTGGACTAAAACATAGCCAAAGAACCCTCTGGAAAATCATCAGGTTACTGGAGGGTCTATTTTTTTGACGCAGAATACGTAGAAAACTTTAGTGTCTAATTAATTCCATTTTCTAATTAAACCCATCATGGCAGGAGACCACAACCGTCGATGAAAATATTTTAGACGCAGAATACAGGGAATATTCGGGAATACACGAAACATTATTAAAAAAACTGCATAAACCCTTTAATAATTTGCGTATTCCGCATCTGTTTAATAGCTATTTTCTTATTAAGCTTCGTTCTTCACTTCGTATTCCACATCGGTATAACCCCGAGGGTGAGATTTTTTAATAAGCTTACGATAAACTCCCTCAGGAATAAATTGTACCGCCAGGTTAATTATGTCCTCCATCAACCCCAGCAAATCTTTGTTCCCATCCCAGTATGACAGCAGGGTTTCTCGGCTGACGCTATCCATTAACCTTTTTAAAACCAGGGATATTAGCAGAATATCATCCAACTGCCCCAGGAAAGGAATCATATCCGGCAGGAAATCCCAGGGGGATAGCACATAAGCTATAGTCCCCAGTAAAAGGGCCCGATCAGTTTTACTGACATTGGAGTCCTGGGCTAAGCGGAAAATAAGTTTTAAGAAATTGGGAATAAACAACAGGCTTTCTTTTAAAGTAGTCATAGCAGCATTTTGGTTCACATCTTTACCCATACTGCACCCCCTCCGATATAGTATGGCTCAATAACTAAAAAACTATTTTTCGGCCTCGGATATTTACACTTAAAATTATGCCTACTGCTATTAAATTAGTTAGCATGGAGCTTCCCCCATAACTTAGAAATGGCAATGGTATTCCGGTAACCGGCATTAATCCAATTGCCATACCAATACTCTCAAAAATATGAAATAGCCACATAGCGGTAATACCCAGTACCACCAGGGTACCGTAAAGCTCTTTGGCATTATAGCTGATGCTAATGGCTCTTATTAGTAAAATTCCATAAAGAATAATTACGAAAGCCGCCCCTAAAAATCCCAGTTCTTCGCCAATAACCGCATATATAAAATCAGTATGATGCTCGGGTAAGAAGTTTAATTGTACCTGGGTCCCGTTAAACAAGCCCTTGCCGGTAAGCCCACCGGAACCAATAGCTACCAGAGACTGAATAGTATTCCACCCTGAACCTCTTCCCCCCTGCCCGTCATTGTATGGATCCAAAAATACTACCAGACGCTTTATCTGGTAATCCTCCAGGGGTAGAGGCAGTCCCAGTTCAACATGGGCCAAAAACAGCAGCGCGACCAAAAGTACAGCTGAAAAAAGTAGGGTGAGAAGAATTTTGGGATTCGCTCCGGCAGCATACATCATTACCAGGGTTATGGCTATGTATACCAATGCAGTGCCCAGGTCAGGCTGCATCATTATCAATATAAAAGGTAGACCCATATAAGCAAAACAGGGCAGCATTTGGGTCAGGGTATCCAGCTCCCCTTTACGGTTATTTAAAAAATCAGCAAATGCCAGTATTAACAGAATTTTAGTAAACTCTGCCGGTTGTACTGCAGGCAGGGGACCGAAACTAATCCATCCGGTAGTTCCCCGTACTTCTTGACCAAATACTAGTACCAAAACTAGCAAGAGAACAGAAAATCCATATAGAAACCAGCTATATCTCTCCAACTCTACATATTCATAGCGCAGGATAATGATAATAGCCAGAATACCCATGGTTATAGCGGCAATCTGTTTTTTTAAGTAAAAATAGGGATCACTGGATATGCTGCTGCTGGCGCTGGCCAGAACGACCAGGCCAAAAACCAGGAGAGTTAAGAGGGTTATAACATAGGTTTTATCTATAAACTTGAGACGCTTTATTTCCAATTCTCGTACCTCCCTGTCCATTATAAGGCTTACGAAAATAAAGTGTCCAGCTTACGATTACCTCTGCGCCAGTTGTTCAAGTTTGGCTTCTATTCTGCCCAGACTTTTTTCAATCCGGCCCATTGTTTTAACCAGCCATATTATGAATATTACGGGAATAGCCATGATAACGATATAAAACAATACTACAAACAATTCCCAGAGGCCAATGCCAATATTCATTTTTTCTATCACCTGCCTTACAACAAAAAACAGTCTGATGAGTTAACTATTTACCCATATATGCTGCAATCCCATCAGCTATGGCCTGAGCGGCCAAATCAAGGAAATATTCCTGTTGTAAGAGCCTTTCTTCTTCAGGGTTGCTGAGAAAGGCTACTTCCACCAGAGCAGAGGGCATGGTGGTATGTTGTAAAACCCAATAGGAATTCTGTTTAACTCCCCGATCGGGACGTTTAAGCTTTGTTACTAATTGGCGTTGCAGGTTTTCGGCCAGGGATTTTCTTTCTTCATACTGCAAAAAGAGCAAATCATTATCCACGGGGGCATAATAATAAGTCTCAGTACCTTGAGCAGCCGGGTTTCCCAGAACAGCGTTAGAATGTATGGAAACAAATAGTACCGGATTAAGCCGGTTGGCAATCTCACTGATCTCATCTCGAGCTGAAGTTAATTCCAGGTATATATCCGTAGTACGAGTATATTCCACCTCGATACCTTTCTGTCGCAACAGTTCACCTGCTTTTAATGCTATTTTTAGGTTTACATCCTTTTCATTGATATTGGCTCCGCGGGCTCCGGTGTCCTTACCACCATGACCCGGGTCCAGGACTACAAGGTTTTCACGCCGAGCCTTGATTTGCCCCTGGCCTACCAGCAATATGTTAATATCACGGCCATCAGTATTCTTACCTACCGTATATTTACCCAGGTCATCGTTGGTAGTTATCCTTATTATAGTAGTACGGTTTCCCCCTACCATCTCCTCTATAAAGGTTACATCCTTAATTAGGGGGCCATTATACTGGTAATCGTTTTGGGCGCTGCCTTTGTGAACTCCTTCCAACCGAACCTCAATAACCTCCCCACTCTTGCTTCTGCTGTATGACGCCGGGGTAAGGGTTTTTATAATCAGGCGCTCACCGCTGCTGCCCATGCTTTTTTGCTGTACATCCCAGATAGTATTGGGAATAATGAAAACCTCACGTTTACCGCCTTCCTCACTGGCAGTCTGGTATTGGGTATTACAAGGAAACTCTATTTCCACGGTAGTATTATCTCCTACATTCCGGGCTTTGGCCTTGATTTCACCACTGCCCAGGGATTGCTTAACCAGATTAAGCCCCTCAATCTGACGGCCTTTAAACTCATAGATTACTTTACCGCTGCTCTCCCTGATATCAGCATCCAGTTTGGCACCAGATTCCATAACTATTTGTAAACCGTCATCATCTGTAGTAAGAGATAGCCATATTACTCCTGGCCCAGGTTTCTCCGGTTTGGGTGGGGGTTCTGGTTTTGGCTCTTCGATGGGGTCTTCTGAGGGTAAAGGTTCGTTCCCGTCCTCCTGCAGGTCAATTAACCATCCTGCTACCCAGGCGGTACGTCCACCGCGGCTAACTTGATACCAACCGTCTCTCTGAGCTAGAATAGCCAGTTTTTCGCCCTGGCCGGCGCTGTCAATAGCATCATAAGAGATAGCAGGACCACTGCGCAGATTAGTATTGTTATCACGTATTACCAGACTGCTGGCACGGCTACCGCTGCTGGTAGGGCTAGTAATAGTAGCAATACGATTACGGTTATCCCATTCCACTTTGCCCCCAAAGGCTTCACCTACAAAGCGCAAAGGAGCCAGGGTACGGCCATTTTTAATTTTAGCCGCTACCTCCAGGGACCAAACTTGCCCATTTACAGTAGGACTGGTGGAACCAATAGGTAAAACTACCGTGGTAGTACCCTTGATCGAAGTAGCGGTACGGGTGTTGTTATCCCAGCTTACACTGGCTCCCATAGCTTCAAATATGGCTCTAAGAGGTACCAGGGTTCTGCCGTTTTCGATAATCGGGGGTACTTCAAAGGTTAATTGGCGACCATCCAGAATTACAAGCGGTGTACCGGCAGGATTACTATTAGGTGTTGCCTGGGTAGGAACAATGGCAGGGTTACTATTAGGTGTTGCCATGGCAGGAACAGCGATGTCGGTGGATTGAACTAGCCATGCAGCTATGTAAGCGCTGGTGCCATCAGCCCGTTTTATTTTATACCAATCGCCTTCCTGACCTATAACGGTAAGAACATCACCTTCGAAAACGCTCCCCATTTGGTCGAAATTACTGCCCGGACCGCTTCGCAGGTTGACGGTACCAGAAATAACTTCTACCTGGCTAACCGCTGTAGAAGCAGGCGGAACTGGCAGGCTGGGGATAGGTGCTGGTGCCGGTTCTGGTTCTGGTGCCGGTGCTGGTACTGGTACTGGTGCAGGAACAGGAACGGCTTTTTCAGTTTTTTCGGTAAATGTCGCTTTTATATATGCCTGTAGACCAGCAGAGGTTTTGACCTGATACCAGTCGCCTTTTATGTCTAACAGGGTAAGGATTTCCCCCTGGTTGGCCGAGCCTACGATATCATAATTGGTACCAGGACCAGAGCGCAGATTTACTCCGTTGGCGATAACTTGCAACTGATATTCTTTTTGCAGATTAATAAGGTCGTTACGTACCCAACCATTTAATTGCTCGGTTTTTATCTGGTACCAGTTCTTTTCGCTGCCCACTATTTCCACCTGAGTTCCCTGATTAAGCATACCCAGGACATCATAAGTGGTATCGGGACCGGACCTAATGTTTACGTAATTATTGTTTATGATACCGGTGCCAGCAGTAGCACTAAGCAGGAATGAAAAGAAAAACAAGTTTAACAGGATAACCAGAAGCCAGATCCGAGAGTTATTCTGCATGTTATCACCCTTTAGTTTTTTGGTTTTTGTAAATGTGTATATAAGCTTCGACATTATATAAAATTACTCCTCCAATAGCTGGTTTGCTTTTGTCTATAATACACCATTTTAGGGGCTATACTTGCAATAAAGGTAAATTTTTCTGCCAAATAAAATAAAAAAAAGCGGTATTCGGTTCTAAACCAAATACCGCTTTTAATCTAAGTTTAATTATCTTCCTCCAGGATAAAACGCCAGGCGCAAAACCACTCATCAGGATGCTCATCCGGCGGACAACCAACACATTCAGTACGAATGCGTTCATCTATAGTCCAGGCAAAACGGCTATACTCCACTAAACCTGCTGACTTGCAGGGATAATCTGCCAACCCTTTACGCTTGCGGGCCGATTGTACCCGACAATCGTTCATTTGAAAAACAATACTGTTAGGACTCTCTTCAATAATAGACTGGACATTTATTTGAGCGTACATGCGAAAAGCCAGGGCTCGCTTTAATCCGTCAATACCGGCTTTTTCGGGAAGACCCAGGAAATTTTTAATCAGCCTGGCTTCCACCTGCGAATAACGCCCCCAGCAAGAATCGTTGCAACGTTTGGCATCATTCATGCCATAAGCCTTCTCCACCGCTTGAAACCACAGGCCATCCATAGCCAGCCAGTTTTTACCTATCTCCCCGGTCAACTCCACCAGTTTTTCCCGCGGCAATTTTAGCAGTGGTTCGGGAATTCCATCCTTTACTTCGAAACCTAAAGTCTTCCCCAGGCGGTCCATTTGAATTTTATTGATGTTTCCCCCCACCTCTTCCAGCAAATCCAATGCCCGTTCCATACCTAACTGGTGTTCAATTTCCCGGAACCACAAGGTGTGATGCACGGCCATACGGTGACCCATATTAATAATAAAACGGGCCAGCTCCTCCTGACTTAAATCTTCAATTTTCCGGTTATCACTTTGTCCCATAACAAATCCTCCCCATTAATTTAATTGCTGCTGTAATTATCTTTGACCAGTCCTATGGCCAATGATTGGTGAAACGATATGACCATAGCAATCATTTCCTCTTCCGTTATATCTTTGCTTACTACCCATTTAAAGACCGCATATTTTATCATTGCCAGTGTAGCACTAGCAATTGGCAGTACCGGTAAATCCCTAAAAATGCCCTTATTAATTCCAAACTGAATATTCTTGCCCGTAAACTGCAAGAACTTATTATCAAAATCATTTAAACACTCATCTATTACGTCACTGATTCCCGGAGCCCGGCTAAATATTTCCGCTAGTTTTTTATTTTGAATAAATACATTCAGCATTACCCGCTTGGTTTCAATAAAGCGTAAATACAGGTCATCTTCTTTTTTAAAGTAATTATTGACACTATCAATAATCTGCTCTAAAAAATCGGTCAGTAAGGTTTTCAGCAAATCCTCCTTGTTATTAAAATACTTATAAAAGGTTCCGGTCCCATAACCGGACGCATCGATAATATCCCTTACCGGCGTGTTTACATAACCTTTTTCCGCAAACAAATCCAGGGCACACTCTAAAATCTTTTCTTTTTTTTCCTGCATTTTAACTTTAAGCAAATAATCAACTCATCCCTGACTGAACATTCGTTCACTTTCGTTTATTATAGACTTGCGAAAATAATCTAGTCAACTATCAGATATATACTGCTAAAAGAAATAGCAATTATGTAAAGTGTTATTGACTAAATGTAAAGCTTGCTTTATGCTTGTTCTAATCCAAAAGTCATTGGGGGGATATGTGATGTGGTCTTTTATTGTCTACCTGAATGCTGCTTTAGCAGGGATAACAGCAGTTCTAATCATTGATTACGCAACTGGCCGGACCTTTCAAACTGGTTCCATTCTCTGTATCTTATCAGGTTGGTTTCTAGGTTATATGATTCTGGCCTGGTCAAGAAAGCAAAAACATGCCGGCACAGCCTGGGCTCTGTTTATGTTTTTCTTTTTATTAATACCCATGGTATTTTTCATTCTTATTATGACTCTGAACAAAATGCTGCACTGGCAGCTTCCTTTTGGGGTTTTAATGTTCGTATATGTGGCTGCTCTTGTCGTTATATTCCTGCTAAGCCGTCGGGCCCTGGGCCAACTAATGGATACTCCCCCTCCCTGGGACCAAGCTCCAAAACCGGATGAAAGAGATATTAACCTTCTTGTCCGGGCTGCCCATCCTACTTTCATTATCCTGACTGGTGTAATACTACTAGCCTTGCTTCAGCCCTGGCTACATTATGATGATTTGCGCCTGTGGCTGGGGGCATTGGCAGTGGGAGAATTGTTCTGGTTTGCTTCCTTTATTTTTTACTCATACACTAAGTGGAGAAGCAAGTTCTCCAACCCGTTTTCTTTAACGGTTATTATAGGGTTTTTACTGTGCACACTTATAATGCTGGTTGATTATGGCAAAAACAGCAATATTAATGCGGGAGCAACTCTGGCTGTTCTAATTGGTTTTTTACTGGGTTATATGGTACTCAGGTACTTGAAAAGTAAACCCAACTTCTATTGGGGAACTACTCTAATGATGATGTTGGCTTCATTTATTTTACCGATAATGGTGATACTTACATCTATAATAATGAGAGTGGAGGTACCCGGTTGGACTATTGGGGTGGTGTGGGTTCTGGGATTGGGGATAGAGGCAAATTCAACCTACTCATTAACTACACGCCTGGCCGGGACCGACAACATCATAGAAAATGGTATTGATGAACGCCAGCAACAGCATATATTATGGTCGGGCTTATTGGGCTTTTTGTCCTTAATGACTATGTTGATATTCAGTCTGCTGCAGCCCTGGATCAGTCCGGGAGATACCCGGCTCTGGCTGGGCGTTTTAACCGTTGGTATGACTATATGGCTTCTATCATATGTAGTATTGGAGACCAGCAGATGAAAAATTATGTTAAAGTATATCGTGCTATGCATAACCTGACTCAGGCACAACTGGCCGAAAAGCTGGAAGTCAGCCGGGCTACTATCAACGCTATCGAAAAAGAACGCTATGATCCATCGCTTAAACTGGCATTTAAAATGGCCCGCCTTTTTGAGGTTAAGATAGAGGAACTCTTTGAAAACGAGGAAACATAGTATTAGTGGTAACCAATAACGTCCGGGGGGAGGTGTTTAACCATGAATAAATATCAAAAATGGACTGTTATATTCTGTTTGTGTTTCAGCGCGTCAGTAATTTTTGGGCAAGTAGCTAAATCCTTTTTTACCTACGCTCCAATAACCGGGTGGCTTTTGGGTTGTATATTTTTAGTTCTGGCTACTATTACCGCACTAAAGGCCTGGACAACAAAGTAATTCTGGAGCAATACTTTTTTAATGCATATAATTAAAATAGGCTTATGCAAATGGAGGGCACGGTATGAAAGAAACGCATGTGGTAACATGTTTTCTCGAAAATAAAGATAAAATATTGCTTCTATGCCGCAGTGGGCAGGTGGGTTCCTATACCCAAAGGTGGGCCGGGGTTAGCGGCTATATTGAACCAGGGTGCAGCCCTCTGGAGCAGGCTTTGCAGGAGCTAAGTGAAGAAGCCCGGTTGAATAAAGATGATGTTAAGCTGCTTAAAGAAGGTTTGCCCCTGGAGGTAATAGATGAAACCCTGGATAAGATTTGGGTAGTGCACCCGTTCCGCTTTCAGGTGGATACGCCGAAGAAGATTCAAATTGACTGGGAACACAGCGAGTGCAGATGGATTGAACCAGAAGAAATCAAAAACTATAGTACCGTGCCCGGTCTCTATTCCGCCTGGGAGAGAGTGAAGTAAAATTTGCAAAACAATGGTGGCTCCTTTTAGAAAAAAGAGAGGGATAAAGCCCGGGAGAAAGTAAAATGAATCCTAAAATAGCAGTTGATAAAATCAGAAAGGACCGTCAACATGGGGCCAGTCAGCTTACTCGACAGGCTCTGGAACTTATAGAGCAAACTGCTCTGCACGATTCTTCCGATAATATAGAGGCATTTCAGGCCTTTATGTCTTCCCTGCTTGATGAACTGGCACTTTGCCGCCCTACTATGGTTTCCATCGCCAATGCGGTTAATCAATACCGGAGTAAATTGAAGCAACAGCTTGCCTTGTCTCCCGACTTACACTTACCTGCCCTTCGCCAAATAGCAGTCAAGCTTGCCCGGGATTGCATTAATGAACTAGAAACCTCCCGGCAGCAGGTAATAGAAAATGGAGCTTCTCTCATTTCTTCGGAAATGACTATCATGACCTGCAGTTACAGTTCTGCTGTAATTGCTTGCCTTTTACTGGCCCGGCGCCAGGGAAAATTTATTAACCTGCTGGCAGCTCAGTCCCAACTTGCACAGCATAATCCCGCCTACGGGGAACTCCTGATTGAAGAACTGGTTCAACAGAATATACCAGGCCAGGTTTTTCCGGATAAAGATGTAGAAAGTTTAGTAGAAAGGGTCGACCTGATTTTACTCGGTGCTGACGCCGTCCTGGCTGACGGCTCCCTGATAAACGGTTATCCCAGCCTGAATATGGCGCGAGTAGCCTTTGATTCCGCCGCTAAAAACATCCCCGTTTATGTTCTCTGTGAAACACTCAAGTTTACAACTCAAAAATTTCCTCTATCGGAAGAGGGTTTTGATACCGTACCTGCGACCTATTTGACCGGAATTATTACGGAAAAAGAGATAATTGCTCCTGATGCCATCAAATTATACCAGGAAATTCGCTAAATGTTGGGTATACGTTGTCAAAGAAACACTTATTCATCAGCTAGTCTTCGAATAGCCATCTTATATACCTCTAAATCATCCCTGGGACCAATAGCTATAATACCCATGTCAACAACATCATCCGGGCCTAATTGAGGTTGATAAATAATTCTGAGATTAAGCTGTTTGCTCTTTATTTTGGCAAACTGGTGTAATTGTCCCTCACAACGGTTGGCGTTGCCATCTGGTTTAAATAACGCCCCTTTTTCCGCCTGCTTTAGTATCAACTTCAGGACATCATTTCTTTTGCCCGGGCTGAATGACTTGTAATCCTTAATTGCCTCACTGGAAAAAAACACTCTTGTTTTGTATTTCTCAAGAAGTAATTTTTTTAACTGCTCAATCTTATTATCGGCCATACGGCTTAATCCTCATCCAACTCTACATCATTGAGACCTGATATTAGTTCGTCCAAGTTAAAATCTCCGTCTTCTACCACATCCGATAAGGGAACAGTTGCCTTATCATCCTTACGTGATAGTGCAATCTGGTACATATACTCATCAGCAGCCTGTTCTATGGCCTCTTGAAGTTTTAAGAGCCGTGCATAATGTTCAAGGTCTACCAGGACGCCTACAGCATTTCTGTTCTTATTGTTTTGTATAATATATACTTCAGATGTTTCTTTACCGGCGTACTGGTTAAGTATTTCCGACAGCTTATTGCTTCTGGTAATATCTGTTATGGTTAAAATATTATCTTTTATGAAACTAAACGTGGAAGAGTTTACCGGTTTCTTTTTATTCACAAATGTCACACCCATTTCTTTCACTTCCTTTATCCTTCTATTAGTATATTAATAAGTGTGTTGTTTTATACACTAATTATACCTCACTATTTCATGATAATGCCACTAATTACTCTGACACAATTATGAACAATACATTGCCGATGTCAATAGTCAGTTTAAAGCGGCGGTTACCGAGGATAAAATGAAGGAAGGTAATGAAATGGTTCGGGGGAAAATAGGTTACTACGTCCCCGATTCAAAAAAGTTTAAGGATGCGGTTAAGACCTCCGAGAAAGTTAAGAAGTATTTGGTAGTGCGGTATAATGCGGAATTTACCGATGAAACCGAAGATGTAATGGTAACCATGATCTTTGATGATAACGAAGCCCATCAGGTTAGCGGAATATTTTTTAATTCACCCAAATTAAGACAGCGGTAAGTAAAGTAGTATACAATAAAGAAAACTATTCTTGCAACCCAAATTGCAGGTTTACCAAAACCAAAAAGGGGGATTATTTATGGAACTGGAATTAAAAAACGATACCCTGTCCCTGGGGCAGCGATTGTCCCGTATTTTTACCAACCCGAGCAGTGTGTTTGTGGATCTTCAACGCAATCATTCCTGGCTCGCCGCTCTGCTTATAATATCAACCATAAGTTTGATCGCTACCTTACCCCTGCTTTCCAAAATGAGAGAATTCAGTATTTTACAGCTACAGCGGATGCCTGATAACCCGGCTCTTTCCAGCCCTGAAGCCATAAATATGGTGGGTACTAGTGCAGTTATTGGCACCATAGTGGGGGCTTTGCTGACACCACTTCTGTTTGCCTTGATAGTAGCCCTATTACTGAAATTATATAATGCCTTTGCGGGAGATAAGGTACAGTACCGCAAGCTGTTTTCAGTTTGTGTCTATGCCTACCTGCCCCTGCTGCTATCTTCCCTGATAGCGCTCGCAATAGGACTAACCACTCCGGTAGAAAACTTCAGTAATGTTTCCACCAGCCTGAATCTCTTGTTCCCTCCTGATACCTATACTTTTCCTGCCATGCTGGCAGCCCAGATTAACCCCTTTATGTTATGGAGCCTTTATCTGGCAGCACTGGGAGGAGCTATCCTGATGAAAAACGAAGTTAAGAAAGTAGGCATCTATGTTTTTCTGGTTTGGCTAATCTATGCCCTGGTCATCAGCTACTATAGTGCTTTAAAAATGAGCACCATGGCCTAAAATGAAAACAGCGCTGATGACATAATTGTCTTATAAATGACTTCCAATTTAGAAACTGATTAATTTGTCTTGAATGAGGAGAGAGGAGTCAGGGGTGAGGATAATTGCCCATTCAATACACCTATTTTCATTCGCGGTTGCGCACGCCCGTCAATTATAAACTAATGAATTCTTATTCAATGGTAAATACAAGGAGTGAATGGTAAGTTGCCTATCCTGAATGTAAAAGCTATAAGCAAAACCCCGATATTTAAAATAGTACTTATTATAATAGTTATTGCTCTGATAGTTGGTCTAAACCTGTGGCGCAATCATATTTATTCCGGCAAACTGGTGCATACCGCCAAAGTGGAAGAGAAGAGTATGGGGGAAAAGGTGTATGCCAGCGGCAGTATAGAACTACAAGAGAAACAGGAAGTAGTTGCCCGCGATACCAGGATATTAAAACAGGTATATGTAAAAACCGGAGGCCAGGTTAAGGCAGGACAACTACTGGCAGTATTTGATTGTATAACTGAGGAAAGAATGCTGGCTGATGCCAGAGCCAGCCTGGCAAGTGAAGAGGCACGGTACAATAGCCTTATCGACCCATCCGCAGAAGATCTGGCTATAGGTAAAGCAGAATTCGAAGAGGCCAAAACCGCTTATGATAATAAAAAGAAAGATTGTCAGCGTAAAGAAGCTTTATACACCGCAGGAGCTATCAGTGCTCAGGAAATGGAAATAGGTCGTCAGGAATTGATGGCCCAGGAAGCAGCCTTCCTCAAGGCCCAGAAAAACTACGATATCCTCTGCAATGGTCCCCGAGCAGCAGAACACCAGGCAGCCGAAGCAAGTTTAAGCAAAGCTCAAACCGCAGTACAGGCAGCCGAGGAAGAAATATCTCATTATATAATAAAAGCTGATATAGATGGTGTAGTACTGAATCTGGAAAACCAACCCGGAGATATGATTAAAGCCGGAGACAAATTTATAACCATTGGACAGCCTCAACGCATGCAGGTTAAGGTAGGCGTAAGTGAGGCTGATGCTACCCGGGTGAAACCGGGGCAAAAGGTAATTATAGAAGCCGCCGCCCTGCCGGGAAAGAAATTTAGTGGAAAAGTAACCGAAGTAGCAGGTCTAGCCCGGGTAAAAGAGAGTAATAATACCCGCCAGGTAGAAGTACCGGTTGGGGTTAGCGTAGAAAATAAATCCGGTCTGTTAAAACCTGGTTATTCTGTGGATTTGGAGATTATCAGCATAGCAGCCAAAAAACGTCTGGTAATTCCCTATGAGGCTTTGCATGAAAGCAAAGGGAAAAAACAGGTATGGGTTTATGATGACGGCAAAGCCCGCCTCCAAACCATAACTACCGGTGTGGAAGGCGAACTCTACCTGGAAGTAACCAAAGGCTTAAATAAGGGAGACTTGCTTATTTTAGACCCGCCGACCGGGCTTAAGGATGGACAAAAGGTACGTAAGGCAACTACACCAGCTGCAGCCCCAAAGGATGATAGCCATGATTAAAATGGAGCAGATAAATAAGGTTTATCGCCCTCATTCCAACCCGGTGCACGCCTTGCGGGATGTAAGTTTACATATTGAGATGGGAGACTTCGTTGCGGTAATGGGACCTTCCGGTTCAGGTAAGTCAACCCTGATGAATGTAATGGGATGCCTGGATACCCCCAGTTCTGGCTCCTACTGGCTGGGTGGAGTTGAGGTCAGCAGTATGAACAGTGACCAACTGGCAACCGTTCGCAACCGAAAAATCGGTTTTGTCTTCCAGAATTATAACCTGCTGCCCCGCATGACTGCTCTGCGCAATGTAGAGTTACCTATGCTTTATGCCGGAGTGGACAAAGAGGAACGTAAGACCCGGGCTCTTGATTGTATTGGCCGGGTAGGGATGCTGGATCGAATTGATCATCGCCCTTCGGAACTCTCTGGAGGCCAATGCCAGCGCATAGCCATTGCCCGGGCTCTGGTAAATAATCCCGATATTATTCTGGCTGATGAGCCTACCGGCAACCTGGATAGCGTTACCAGCATGGAGATTATGAACATCTTCCGGTCACTCCATCAGGAGCATACCACCATCGTTTTGGTTACCCATGAAGAAGATATAGCTGCTTTTGCCCGCAGGGTATTGCATTTTCGTGATGGCAAGTTAATAAATGACGAATTACCCAGTTCTCCCCATATTAAACCATCTGCTGTTAAAGGTGGTGAGGATATATGAACCTGGGTGAAAGCATACGGGTTGCCTGGGATTCTATCCGGGCCAATATGCTGCGCTCGATTTTGACCACTCTGGGTATAATGATTGGTATTACGGCAGTAATTGCCGTAGTTGCAGTTGGTCAGGGCGGGCAGCAATCAATTATGAAGGAAATGGAGAAGTTCGGCAGCAATCTGTTTCAGATTACGGTGGACTGGCGGCGGGATGAGCTCCCCACTGGCAGAGAATTTACCATGAACGATATTGAGATTATAAAAGCCAATGTCCCGGAACTGGAATATTTGCTCCCTTGTGCCCAGACTTATTCCACAATTAAAGGCAGGGACAAATCGAAAACTGCTCAAATCTTGGGTACGGAAGCCGACTATGCCCGCTTACATCCTCTGGAGATAACCGCCGGCCGTTTCCTCACCAACAGTGATTGCCAGGGTAGAAGAAGGGTCGCGGTAATTGATGAGGAAATGGCTCAGGAATTATTTCCCCGGGCCAGTGCTCTGGGAAAAAGGATAGTTATCGGCAATCAGCCCCTGGTAATCTGTGGACTGGTCAAAGCTGAAAGTTCACCCTTTAGCATGGGAATAAAATATGTGTATATCCCTACCCAGGTCTGGCTGGATATCTACCCTGATGGTAATATCTCGTATATAGAAGGAGGTACCCACAGCCCGGAAGAGGTTAAAGTAGCCATGCAAAACAGTATTAAAATACTGGAAAGGCGCCACCACAGCAAGGATATCTACCAGGGTTTTGATCTGGAGCAGCAGGTCCAGGCGGTAAATAAAGTAACCGGGGTAATGACCCTGGTAATAGCAATCATTGCCGGCTTTTCCTTACTGGTAGGTGGTATCGGGGTTATGAATATTATGCTGGTATCAGTTACGGAAAGAACCCGGGAAATTGGATTGCGTATGGCTCTGGGTGCCCGCCGTCGTGATATCCTGATACAGTTTTTAATTGAAGCTATAGTGCTCTGCCTTTTAGGAGGTGTTATCGGTATGACCCTGGGTATCGGCGGCGCCTTTCTCATATCTGCCCTGGCCAAGTGGCCCCCGCTAATATCCTGGACTACGGTCTTACTGGCTTTTGCCTTTTCCGCCGCTATTGGTATTATTTTTGGCATCTTACCCGCCAATCAGGCTGCTAATCTAGACCCAATAGAAGCCCTGCGCCGGGATTAAGCTATATATAAACGCAGAGACATTTTTTACATTATTTGGTTTGGACAAGCGCCAGCAAATGTTTATCATAGGTTTTAGGACCGATTTATTTATGACACAGGTGTAAATGAAAGGATCAGTAATCTATGAAAAAATATAGCATCGAAGAATACATACAGCTTATAGAATCCAACGACTTATTGATATATCATGATCTCCCCCGGGATATGGCCCAAAAAATAGTTGCAAAGGTAGCTTATAACTCCCATAAAGTAGGACCAGATACCCTTTTTATTTGCAAGGGGTTGGGCTTTAAGGAAGAATATCTGGATATGGCTATCCGCAATGGTGCCATCATGTATATCAGCGAGGTAAATTATCATAAGCCCATACCCTGCCTGGTAGTTAGTGATATTCAAAAAACCCTTTCCCTGGTATCAAACCTGTATTACAATTACCCCTGGAAGAACCTGACCCTTATCGGTATAACCGGTACTAAGGGGAAATCGACCACCTCATATTACGTCAAATATATAGTGGATGAATATTCCCAAGACCATAGTGAGGCTGCTGCCGGGATAATTTCTTCGATTGATACCTATGATGGTAAAACTACCCGGGAATCGCATCTCACCACTCCCGAATCACTGGAACTGCAAATACATTTTAATAATGCCGCCAACCGGAAATTGCCCTACATGGTTACAGAAGTTTCCAGCCAGGCCTTGAAGTACGGCCGGTTATATGGTGTACGCTTCGATGTAGGGGTATTTTTAAATATTGCTGAAGACCATATTAGCGCTATAGAACACAGCGATATGGAAGACTATTTTTCCTCGAAATTAACCATTTTCAAACAGTGTCAAACTGCCTGTGTAAACCTGGACTCAGACCATATATCCCGGGTATTGGAGGCAGCTCAAAGCGCAGACCGGGTCCTGACCTTTGGAACCAGACCGGAAGCTGATATATATGGTTATAATATAAGAAAAGACGGATTTGATACCGTATTTCAGGTTAGAACCGAAAAATTTGACCGGGATTTCCGCTTAACCATGCCCGGACTGTTTAATGTAGAAAACGGTCTGGCCGCTATTGCCGTGGCTTATGCATTAAACATACCGGAAGAATATATCTATCGGGGCCTGGAAAAAGCCCGCTCCAGCGGCAGGATGGAGATTTATGCCAGCCGCAATCGGGATAAGATAATTATTGTTGACTATGCCCATAATAAACTAAGTTTTGATAAATTATATGAATCGGCCAAAAATGAATATCCCGACCGAAAGATATTTACCGTTTTTGGCTGCCCCGGGGGAAAGGCCCTTGTGAGAAGAAGAGACCTGGGGCTTTTATCCGGTTTGCACTCGGACAAGGTGTTCTTGACGGCTGAAGACCCGGGCGATGAAAGCGTAAAAGCTATCTGCGAAGATATCGCCCAGTATGTAAAGGCAAACAACGACAATTATGAGATTATTGAAGATAGAGAAGAAGCTATCAAGGAAGCTATAATGCAAACCGAACCTAATGCTCTAATTTTAATAACCGGTAAAGGAAATGAAACCAGGCAAAAAATCGGTAAGGAATATATTCCCTGCCGCTCAGATGTGGAAGCGGTTAAAATATACCTGGAAGAATACGATAAAGCCAAATCAACAGGATCTTAAAATTTTAAGCTATCCAGGGAGGTAAGTAGTTTTTGATAACCAAAGAACGCGATTTTGTTCCCGTAATACTAGGCAATGACATTAATGCCTACAGCATGGCCCGGGCCTTTTACGAAGCCTATCAGATAAAATCCATCGTTATGGGTAAATATCTCACCGGCCCCAATTGTAACAGCAGGATAATCGAATACCATGCCAATAAAAACCTGGACAAAACCGAGACATTTATCCAGGTTCTTAATTGTTGGGCGGAAAAGTTTCCTGATAAAAGGCTCCTCCTGCTGGGCTGTGGCGACAACTATGTGGAACAGATAATAAAGAACCGTACCCGGTTAAAGGATAACATTGTAGTACCCTATATAGAAGAAAACCTGATGGAAGCCTTGTTAACCAAGGAAAGTTTCTATCAAATGTGTGATCAGCAGCAATTGCTATATCCCCAAACCTTTATATACACCCGGGAAATAGGAAACGACTTTGTTCTGCCCTTTGGCTTCCCCATCATACTTAAACCATCCAATGGCATTAATTACTGGCAAAATAGCTTTGCCGGTCAGAAGAAGGTTTATAAGTTAGACAACCGGCAAGATTTACAGGCAGTAATTAAACAAATCTACCAGGCTGGTTACCAGGATAAACTGATTATACAGGATTTTATTCCCGGTGATGATTTTCATATGCGGGCCCTGAACTCTTTTTCCGGTAAAGACAAAAAAGTCCGGCTACTATCCCTGGGGCATGTAATACTTGAGGAACATACCCCACATGGACTGGGGAATGCAGCAGTTATTGTCAATGAATATAATGAAGAACTGTGCCTGCAGATTAAAAGCTTTTTGGAGAGCGTCGGCTATGAGGGTTTTGCCAGCTTTGATATGAAGTATGACCCGCGCGATGGCAAGATAAAAATACTGGAGATAAACCTGAGACAGGGACGCGGCAGCTATTATGTCACCGGAGCGGGATATAATCTGGCTAAATATATAGCGGATGAGTATTTGTTTGACCAATCGGTCCCCTTGCAAATAGTTAAAACGGAAGTATTATGGACCGCTATTCCCTTGCCGGTGGCTTTTATGGTCATAAAAGATAAAGCATGCCGGGATAAAATGAAACGCTTAATCCGAAGTAAAAAAGTAGTAAATCCCCTATTCCTTAAAGGAGATACGGGATTTAAAAGAGCCAAGTTTCTATGTCGCTGGCAACTGAGCCATTTTTATAAGTTTTTAAAACATAAGTGACAGAGTGACAGGGGGGGGACGGGGTTGTTGGGTTGACAGGGGGACGGGGTTGTTGACACACTTCTTGGAAGTGTGTCAACAACCCCGTCCCCCTGTCAACCCGTCTCCCTGTCACTCTTCAGTCGATTCATTTTGGCCCCTGTTTTTAAGGGAATTCTTTAGTATATATAGTTGCCGACGTGACTCCCGGAAAATATCAATACCATTTTCTACGATATAATATAGCGGCCGGTTGAAGATATAATCAACCATGCCAACAAACTCGGTATATTTGCCATTAAAACCTTTCTTGAACCGGTATAATCCATAAAGGGGATTATTCTCATCCAGGTCGCCGGTAACTCCTCTAAAGTCATATATTTCACAACCCGATTCGATAGTCAGTTTAATCATTTCCCATTGCAGAAGATAATTGGGCATTAGATTCCTGTATTCATTACTGCTGGCCCCATATAGATACCAGCATTTATTGCCGTAAACAATGGCCACCGATCCGGCAATAGGCTTATCCTCATAGTAGGCCATAAAAAGTTTGACATGTTCCGGGCCTAAAAAATCATATACGCTTTCATAATAGCTTCGGGGTCTGATGATAAACTTGTCCCTTATACCGGTTTCAACCATCAGTTTGTGGTACTCAGCCAGGTCATCCCGGGTGCCCACCCGAATTTCTACACCTTTTCTTTGAGCCAGTCTGATATTATACCTGGTTTTTTGATGAAAGCTCTTCATTACCTCTTCCGGTGACCGCTTATCGATATACAGCCGGAATACAAAACGAGGCTGAACCCCTTCATAGGGTTTTATACCCCCACTTACCTTACAACCGAGCTTCTCAACCATCTCCTTAAATTCGGTATCCTCTATTTCAATATCCGGGTCCATTTTCAGGGCGTAGCTTTTGTGCTTTTTGGCGAGCTGCCGGGCTTTATCCAGCAGTTCTTTCATGGTTGCGGAATCGTGGGGGTCACATACCGGTCCCCGGGGTGAATACATTATGGTACAGGGCAAAAACGGTATCTTTCTGATTAAAAGACTTATCGAGCCCTTTATTTCATGGTTCTCATCTTCCACCATAATAATCTCATTTTTCCAGAATGATTTTACCCGAGCCCAACCAGGAGATTGCATAAAATGTCCTTTGGGATGTGATTGAATAAAGTTTTCGTATTTATCTGCCAGTTCTTCAGGTAATGGCAAAAATAATCACCTCTGTATTCTATCTTTATATAATGAACCTGGATGAATCAATATATTATTCTATAGTTTACCACTTGTCAACATTTCTGGCGAACCGGCCTGCAATAAGAAGGTTTTAATATATTTGATGTTGCGTTCATGCCGTTAAAAGTTTATATAAAGCATAAAAAAGGTTTTTAAACAAATATGTAGAAAATGTTCATATTTAACGAGTACGTAGCATGGAGAGAGAGATATGACTGAGGATAAGCGTGAACAATTCGAACTTTTTTTGGCAAAGTCCTTTGCAGATGGAGTAATGTTTAGCGAATTGAGATTATCGGCTGAAGAATGGGAGTATTTACAAAACAGGTATCCCCAGGCCAGCTTGAACCGGATTTCAAGCCCTGAATATGCCGATGGCAAAGCATGGTATGAAGTTAAACTGAGTAAGGGTTCCGGAGTTTAATTCGAAATGGAAGCAGGAACAACCCGGATAAAGCAGACCCGGGGGTTCTCCCCCCGGGTCTGCAAATGATTTGATAATCCTAAAAAAGAGGTTGCTTTATTTACCTTTGAACTCCGCCCGGCGGGATTCCAGGAAAGCCCCCATTCCTTCTTTTTGATCTTCGGAGGCGAACATCATGGACCAGGCTATTTGTTCAGCCCGGCAACCAGATTTAACATCCAAATTCATAGCATTATTAATGGCCTGTTTGGCTGCCCGGAGAGATAGCGGAGATTTGCGGGATATTCTCCTGGCTATCTTCGCAGCCGTATCCATAACTTCTTCAGCTGGAACCACTGTATTTACCAGACCCAGGCGGTAGGCCTCCTGAGCATTGAAAAAGTCTCCCGTAAAGATGTAAAGCTTGGCCGAGCAAATTGATGCTGAACGCGACCATCTCTGGGTGCCTCCAGCTCCCGGGAATATTCCCAGGTTAATTTCGGGAAGACCCAGGGTAGCATTGTCAGCAACAATACGGATATCACTGGAAAGAATGATTTCCATCCCTCCACCCAGAGCCAGACCCCTGACCGCAGTAATAACCGGCTTGAAATTATCCTCAATAGCAAACTGGGTACGGTGAACATGATCCAGGAACTCACGTGCTTCAAAAGCATTCATCTCTTTAACTGAGACCAGGTCTGCTCCAGCACAAAATACATTTTCATCACCGCAAATAATAATAACCTTAACCTCCGAGTCATCGCTATAAGCAGTTAGAACCTCATAAGCCTCGTCCAGCAGTTTAATATTTACTGCATTCATGGCTTTAGGGCGGTTAAACTGCAGATATCCAATGCCCCCTTCAACCCATGCCAGTATGGTTTCATAAGAAACTCCCCGATAATTCTCCATAAAAACTTCCCCCTTAATTATTTTTTATTTCTCTTTATGGTCTCCGGTATATAGTCCATATACCGGCTATCCATCAATGCCGCAGATTTCTATACTATCTTGTTGCTCCGGCGCCAGATTTTTCTTTCCTCAGCTGCTTTTATCAGTTCATCCCTAAAATCGGGATGCGCAATGGAAATTAACTTCTCTGCCCGGGCCCACGTTGAAGCCCCCTTCATCGTCACCGCCCCATACTCGGTGACAATCTTATGTACCAGCTGCCTTGGTATGGTGGTAATGGAACCGATATCAAAAGCAGGAACTATATTAGAATGCATTTTACCATCTTTGTCGGTATAGCTTGACGGAAGGCAGATAAGACTTCGTCCGCCATTGGACCAGTAAGCTCCCAGTACAAAATCAGTCATACCACCATTACCTGATACTTGATTAAAACCTAAACTCTCCGCATTAACCTGCGAATAGATATCTACTTGTAGTGCCTGATTAATGGATATGAGATTATCTATTTGCGAAATTCTCACCGGATGCAGGACGTGTTCGGCATTATATGATGCCAATCCTACGTTGTTATCCATCCACTCATACAGTTTTTTTCCGCCCAAAGCAAAAGTATAACCTACCCTCCCGTGGTAAACGTTTTTCTTATTTCCGTTCATTTTCCCGGATTCCATCAACTCCATGTATGCATCTACCAGCATCTCAGTATGACCACCCAAATCTTTAAGGTCAGTATCGTTTATCATCTTGCCTAATAAATTAGGCATAGCTCCTATCCCCAACTGGATACAGCAACCGTCCCGCAGGTGTTCCAATACATAACCGGCAATCTTTCTATCAACCTCAGTGGCCTCAATGGGTGGAAGTTCTGCCAGGTCGGGGTTTTCACCCTCGACTACTGCATCCACCTGAGATATATGAATTCTTTCCTTGGCACCACCCAGGGCCACCGGTAGTTTTTCATTAACTTCAACAATTACTTTATCCGCGCTCAACGACTGAGCGTAGCTGGTGGAATTATGAGCACCCCAGTTAAAGTATCCATCCTTATCCATCGGAGTAACCTGTACAATAAAAGCCTTTCGTACAATAGTCCCCACGTTATCAGGGTCCACACGCCCATCGGAAAAATACTTTTCAGCTTCACCGTAACAGAGTGGATGGTAATAAACCCCCCCGCAGCGCTGCTGCATAATCCGACTGACTATGCTGAAATGAAGGTCAAGATAGGAAAATACCTCCCCTTCGGGATCTCTGGTTACCACTTCTGGCAGCGGCGGAACTGTTACTGCTGTCATAATTTTGACATCTTGCAGTTCATCTTTTCGGGCTGCCAGTGCCCTATCACAGGCGACCGGTTTACCATTAAACATTCCATAATCCACCCAATCGCCGGATTCAATCATCTGAACCGCTTCTTCTGCTCTACATAACTTTTCCCGATACATTTGCCTGAAATCCCTGGAAATTCTAATCTCCCCCTTAAAGTTACCGCATCTAGTAATTTGTGTCATTATTTCTATATTCAATTCTAATGTACTTGAAGTTTCCAGGCAATGATATTTCAGAAAATTCTAATATATTATGGTAAATCAAAGAATCACTTTGATTTTAGATAAGATATATTTTCACACTAAGTTTAAATACAACAAACCCGGGGAAACCCCCGGGTTTGAGAGCTCAAATATTAAGTTTTGAATTTAAGATTTATCACCCCGCTCTCTTGAAACCCTTTACCGGTATGTTGGCAACCAGGGCGATGGAATCCTCCTCATTTTCCAAATCCACCGATAGGGCCTCTTCATCAATTTCCAGGTATTCTCTAATGACCTTAATCAGGTCTTCTTTAAGCCTGTTCAAAAACTCAGGAGATACCGAGGCCCTGTCGTGGACCAGAACCAGGCGCAGTCTTTCCCGGGCAACGTCTTTGCTAGATGCGTTGTCCTTGGCAAAAAATCTTGTGATAATGTCTAACAAAGCCATACCTCCCCTCCTATCTGGCCAATTTTAATATTCTTCTAAATCTGTCGACAAAGTTTACGTTTTCCTCATCAACAGACAGCATGGGGACTTTTTCTCCGGTAATTCGCCGGGCAATACGACGATAAGCTCCTCCTGCCCGGGAAGCGGTTTCCATTACCGCAGGTTCTCCCCGGTTAGTGGATACCACAATAGATTCGTCCTCAGGTACTACGCCCAGCAGTTCTATGGAAAGGATATCCAGGATATCGTTTATATCCATCATATCGCCGCGTTTTACCATTTTGCTGCGCAGGCGATTGATAATAAGACGGGCATTATTCAGGCCGCTGGCTTCCAGCATACCAATAATGCGGTCAGCATCCCGTACTGATGAAATCTCCGGTGTAGCAACCACAATGGCATTATCAGCTCCAGCTACGGCATTCTTAAATCCCTGTTCGATTCCTGCCGGACAGTCTACCAGAATATAATCGAAGTCCTTGCGTAACTCATTGGTCAGGTTCTTCATCTGGTGGGGACTTACTGCAGTTTTATCTTTGGTTTGGGCAGCAGGAAGCAGGTACAGGCCATCAAAACGTTTATCCTTGATCAGAGCTTGTTTGAGTTTACAATTGCCGTTTACCACATCAACTATATCAAAGACAATCCGGTTTTCCAGTCCCATTACCACGTCCAGATTTCGAAGGCCAATATCGGTATCAATCATGACCACCTTTTTGTCCATCATAGCCAGCGCGGTACCCAGGTTGGCTGTGGTTGTAGTCTTGCCCACTCCACCTTTTCCGGAAGTAATGACGATAACTCTACTTTTCATCCCTAATCCTCCAATCATATTTTTAACTTCTCAATCACTACTTTACCGGCTCTAATACGAGCCAGTTCAGGAGTTGAAACTACAATTACCTCCCCATCTGGTGGGCGGGTAATGTGGTTGGCAATCCTCAACTGAGTAGGGCTTAAGCGATAAGCGCTAATTATAGCCGTCTCATCCCCAAATGCCCCGGCATGTGCCAAACCTCTTAAGGAACCCATAACCACGATATTACCTCCAGCTACCACCTCCGCTCCCGGGTTAATGTCACCCAAAATTACCAGATTCCCCTCGCAAAAAACCTTTTGCCCGGATCTAAGGTGCCTGCAAATAAGGGTGGTATCACTGTACCCGGGCATATCACCAAAAGGATAATCATCTCCCTCCTCTTCCCCGGGAGGAGTATTGGACCTTAGTTCCCTAAGGTGCATCCCGTGATCCAGCAGTATGTCCTCAATTTCCCTGACTTGCTTGCTGCTAAGGTGTTTGTCGCCTAGATCCAGGGTGACCAGGGTTCCCAGCGCATAGTTGTCAATTCTTTGCAGCTTTCCTTCCAGTTGGTTTTTAATTTCAGAAAAAGTGTTGAATGATCTCATGTCAACCTGGATTTCCCCATTAACACTTCTAAGAGCTGCTGACACTGTATACCCTCCTATCTTGACCACCGCTTAAAGCTTATACCTTGCTTTTCTATTAATGTAATTATTTTCCTGCAAAGAAAAAAATAAAATGAGGGGACCTTTCCACTAATCCCCTCATTTTCAGTCGTTTTGCCACCACAAAATTCTATTAAGTTTCGCATTTACATTCGACAATAACCGTCTCCCCAGTCGTCCTAGCGAGGGCGAAGTCTTGGGTCGGTTTCAGTTGCCTGATTTTCAGTACTCTGATTGGTTGTCCCATCCTCCTCTTCTTCTACCTGAGCTTTTTCATCGGCCAGGTGATCCTTAATCCCGTAATAATGTTCAAATACATCTCTAGCAACATAACCTGCCGAAGTGGAACCATGATAACCGTATTCAATTACTGAAGCAAAAGCAATTTCGGGATCATCAAAGGGTGCAAAAGCAACAAATACCCCATGAAATTCTTTTTTTTGGTTATCTCCTTGCCTGCCTGTTTCAACTGTTCCAGTCTTGGTTGCAATCAGTATATCGGGCGGGAAGTGGGCGAAAAGAAAATGGGCGGTACCTCCCGGTTGGGTAACTGCCAGCATAGCTCTCCTGGTCATAGCAATAGCTTCGGGCGATATATCAACCTCGTTAATTACCTCTGGTTTTGCCGTTTTTAGAACTTTGCCTTCATTAGAAACTACACTTTTCATTACGTGGGGACGCATTAAATAACCGCCATTAGCTATAGCCGCTATATAATTAGCAATCTGTATTACGGTATAGTCATTGTAACCCTGGCCGATAGACATATTAAAAGTATCATAATCCTGCCAGTTGGTATCGAAGCGATATCTAATATCATGTTCAGCATCGATCTGGATTTTTTCCTGTTGTTTTTGCCGCTTTAGTTTCTCTAACTCTTCCTGATTACCCCGGGCTGCTTGCTCCAAAGTAGTATACTTTTCGTCCAGGCGTTTAAGCGTGGCTGCATAACGATTATTTAATAGAATTTCGTTAATCTCTTTTTTCCATTGGGGTGTAGGCAACAGACCCTGGCTTTCATCGGGCAGGTCAATACCAGTTTTGCTTCCCAGCCCAAATTCCCGGGCTACATGAATAATATTATCCTTTCCTGTCCGGCGTCCTATTTCCTGAAAATACGTGTTACACGATTTTGCCATGCCTGAATAGTAGTTGACATTGCCATGAACTCCGGTACATTTTATATTCGGTTTTATCCAATAGGCACCACCACAATTTACTAAACTCGAGGGATCTAGAGAACTTTTATCCAGAGCCGCCATGCCGGTAATAGGCTTGAAGGTAGATCCAGGTGGATAACTATCCTGAATAGCACGATTAGTTTCTGCGCCTGGATTCATAGGATTATACTTACCGGGAGGATAATAATAAGAGGCTTTTTCGTTGCTAAGCTTACCTTTCCAATCATCAGGGTTTAAGGCGGGCCTGCTGCACATAGCCAGTATCTCACCAGTTTTAACATTTATTACTATTGCCGAACCTACCTTAGCTTTTGGATGTTGCTTTTGCAATTGTTGCAAAACCTCATCCATACTCTTTTCCAGTACTTTTTGCAACTCCATATCCAGAGTTAGATAAAGATTATTACCGGGCAAGGGTTCCAGGGTCACCAACTCTCGTACTGGCCTTCCGTTAGCATCTACTTCTACCCGGCGAGCACCATCCTTACCCCGCAGTTCTTTCTCATACTGCTTCTCAATTCCTGATTTTCCAATCAAACTATTTATACTGTATTTGGATTCTTCATTATTGGCTAATTCTTCAGCATTGATTGAATGAATGTAGCCCAGTACGTGTCCGGCTAGACCACCCTCAGGGTAAGCACGTAATGGTTCTACGGTAATAGTAACCCCGGGCAGCGTTCGGCGGTTCTCCTCTATCTCCACCACCAAATCCCAGGGAATATCACGTACAATTACAAGGGGTTCAAATAGGCGATATTTTTGCAAACTAATTTTTTCTTCAATGTAATCTTTGTCTATTTCCGGATAGTAAGATTGTAGTAGTTTAGTCAGATGGTCCACCACATTATCCTGACCCTTTAAACCCAGATAGCTTAAACTCAAAGTATAAACCAGCTCATTGTTAGCCAGTTTTTCTCCATTGCGGTCGTATATTTCCCCCCGGGGAGCCTTTACGGCAACCAGGCGGATACGATTTTCCTTGGCCTGGGTCTGGTAAACCTGTTGGTGAAAAAACTGCACTACCGCCAGCCTTATGCACAATATCGCCAATAATGCTATAACTATGTAAGAATATACTTTAAGCCTGTTTTGAATAGTTTTAGGTTTCATTTTACTCTCCCCGGGTTCTTAATACACCTTTACTAGATGAGTTATAGTACCAAATGTAAAGAGGGATAGCTACAATAATATTATAAACAGCCTGGTACAAAATGTGGTGCAACATTCCTGTGTCAATATGGAATACATCAAATACCATAATGCTTATCAGGAAAAGAAAAAGAGAATTTAATGCAGTAGCCACCAGTACTCCCAGAACACCTACAAATATATTTTCCTTAAAAACATTACCCTGCACCTTACCCACAATGTAAGCGGTTAATCCTTTGGATAAAGCATTTAGACCGATAAAGCGTCCCATATAGAGGTCTTCCAGGAGACCACAGAAAAATGCGTAGCCGCTGCCTTTCTTCGCAGTGTTAAAAAGCGCAAAAAAGGTAACAAAAACCAGAACTAAATCCGGAGTCGTACCTTTTATATTATAAAAACTAAATATTGTCGATTGTAAAAAGATTGCCAGCCAGGGCAATAAGATTAGAACCAGGATACGCAATATGGTTACTCCTCTTCCACCTCAAAACCTTCTACCGGATGGTATCCGGTGATGACAAAGACTTCCTCCAGTTTGTTAAAATCTACTGCAGGCTTAATCATTGCCACCTGTAACAGCCCATTGGGTTCCCGGGTAACTTCAGTAACCGTTCCTATATTGATTCCCGGGGGATATGTAGCTGAAAGTCCGGAACTTATAATGCGGTCGCCTTCGCTGATTTTCGAGTAATAGGGAATGTTAATCATTCTTAGCTCGTTGCTGTCACCCAGACCTTCAACAATACCGTTAGTTTCACGGGTTTTTTGAATTATTGCTCCTACCGCCATCTCACGATCAGTAATCAAATTAACCTGAGCTGAGTTCTCACTTACACTGCCTACGCACCCAACCAGACCGCCCGGACTGATTACCGGCATACCATTTTGTACTCCTTGCCGTAAACCCCGGTCAATAGTAATACACTCGTACCAATTGTTGGGACTGCGAGCAATTAAATGGGCTGGTAGTAAATCAAATTTCTCCCGGTTAGAATTATCGAAGTTTAACATCTTGCGCAGACGAAAACTTTCCTGCTTGTACTCCTGTAAAGACTGGTTTTCCATGGTAAGTCGGCTGTTTTCAGCCTCCAGCAATTTAATTTGTTTTTGCAGCTGACTTTTATCACTAAAAACGGCAGTCCAGCCATCCCAGTTATTTCTGAAACTGTTTACCCCACTTTGTAGTGGAACATAAGTATCCCTAATCACTTTTTCCAAAAAGGTAATGTTACCGCGTTCGGCAGCGGTTGCATTCATTACCATTATGGAAATCACTATAACTAGTAGCAGTAACCAGAAGAACTTGCTTTTAAAAAGCTTAAACAAAACCCCTCACCCAGTCTTACATGCTTTTTTTCGGTTGTATTAATACTTTCTTCAAAACCTCAATATTTTCCAGTACTTTGCCTGTCCCCCGGGCAACAGCCAACAGGGGGTCTTCGCAAGAATAAACTGGAATATTGGTTTCCTGGCTAATAAGCTTATCCAAGCCCTTTAAAAGGGCTCCGCCGCCAGCCATTACAATACCGCGGTCAATTATATCCGAAGCCAGCTCCGGTGGCGTCTTTTCCAGGCAAACCTTAATACCCTCAATTATATGATCTACCGTTTCTTTTAAAGCATTTTGAATCTCCGACGAAGATACCTTTATGGTTTTAGGTAAACCACTTACCAGATCACGCCCTCGTACTTCGTAATATTCTTCCTCACCTTCCCAAAGGGCTGAACCAATAGAGATTTTAATATCCTCAGCAGTACGCTCACCAATAAGCAAATTATAATTCTTCTTAAGATGCTGCATAATGTCTGTATCCATATTATCACCGGCTACCCTGACCGATTTGGCCGTAACTATGCCTCCCAGAGATATTACCGCCACCTCGGTAGTTCCGCCCCCAATGTCGACTATTAAGTTTCCGGTAGGTTCATGTACCGGTAAACCTGCTCCTATAGCAGCAGCCATAGGTTCCTCTATTAAATAAGCTTCTTTAGCCCCACCCTGAAGAGCGGCTTCCTTTACCGCTCTTTCTTCTACAGTGGTACATCCGGTAGGTATGCTAATAATTACCCGGGGGCGCATAAACGGGGTTCTGGGCCCCAGCACCTTATTGATAAAGTAATTTAACATAGCCTGAGTAACATCAAAATCAGCAATTACGCCATCTTTCATAGGGCGTATGGCAACGATATTTCCAGGTGTACGGCCTATCATTCTTTTGGCCTCATCACCCACCGCCAGAACCCGGCCATTATCATTTTGTATAGCCACTACCGATGGCTCCGTAAGTACTACTCCCTTACCCTTTAAATGAACCAGAGTATTGGCCGTACCTAAATCTATTCCCATGTCTTTGCCAAACACTATGTTTCCTCCTTAATTTAAATTAATCCCCTGGCTTTTAAACTACAGTATGTATTATCACCTATAATCACATGATCCAACACTTCTATGCCCATTAATTTACCAGCTTCAATCAATCTATTGGTTATTTCGATATCTTCCCGACTGGGAGTAGGGTCTCCGCTGGGATGATTATGAAGTAATATCATGGAGGCAGCACTTTTCTTAACTGCAGTCTTAAACACCTCCCGGGGATGCACTATGGAACTATGCAGTCCCCCTACGGATACATCTTCCATAACTAATAATCCACCTTTGCGGTCCAAATACATAACCCGAAAATGTTCCCGGTCGAAATATCTCATTTCCTCCATATTAGCCCCAGCAGCCGCATTGATTACATCTTCGGGAGATTTAATGAACATTTTAGTGGGAGCATCTACGGCTGCCCGGCGACCCAATTCCAGAGCAGCTTTAATACTTACCGCTTTGGCCGGGCCTATTCCCTTTTCCAGCATCAGTTCTTCCAGGCTGGCTTCCCTTAATTGCCTTAAATTCTTATGTTTAGATAACAGCTGCATCGCTAAATCTACTGCATTAATCTTTTTAGTTCCACCACCCAGCACAATGGCCAGGAGCTCAGCTTCATTGAGAGCAGCTTCCCCCTTAAGCATAAGTTTTTCCCGCGGCCGCATGCTCTCGGGCATGTCCTTTATACATACGTAATAGTCACCCACCGGCTTACACCTCCAACAGGTTTATACCATGTTTTTTTAGCATAAGGTAAAGTCGGCTTATAGGTAATCCTACTACATTAAAAAAACAACCTTCTATTCTCTCAATCAGAAGCCCACCTCGTCCTTGTATGCCATAGGCTCCGGCTTTATCGGCCGGTTCACCACTGGCTATATAAGATAGGATTTCCTCTTTACTCAGAGGCCGGAAATAAACCCGGGTAGTCTCATCTTCCACTTCACATCCCCCAGCCCTGGTTCTTATGCAGACGGCAGTTATTACCTCGTGACAACGGCCACTTAGCCGGGTCAACATCTCCAGGGCATCGTCCTCACTGCCAGGTTTCCCCATTATCTCTCCATCCAGAACGACAATAGTATCGGCAGTAATAAGCAGACAATCTTCTTCTAATACCGGAATAGCCCTTTCAGCCTTTAGCCTGGCTAATCTTCTAACCGCATCACGGGGAGATTCCTGGGGCAGGAAACTTTCATCGATGTTTGCAGATATGGTTGAAAAGCATAAACCAAGATTTTTCAGCAGACTTTGACGCCGCGGGGAACTGGATGCCAGGATAATCTCCTTCAAAAACGAATACCTCACAATTTTCTTACTATAGTCTCTTATAAACCAAATAGGAAAGAACAAATCCCAGTAGGGTAAAGAAACTAATATGTAACATAAACCCAAAGGTTAAGGAAAAAACCTGCAAGTTAAGAGTAAAATCGGGTATACCAACACTTTGCACTTTTCCCAGGATTCCTAACGCAGGCCAGAGGCCAACTACGAGATCCCCTATCCATCCGCCTATGATGCCTCCTACTATTAGCAAAAGTAATAAAACCTGCCATCCTGGATAGGCGTGAGACCTGTTAGCCATAGTATTACCCTCCAGCAAACCTATTGTTTTTTAAGTTTAGCATTAGTAATAGGTAAAAACAAGCTGGATAAAGGAGGAGAAAACTCCCATCAGAAGCTCTCTCCTCCTCTATCCAACTTCACCTTGTTTGTTTATAAAATTTATTTATTAAAAGCCAGGTTAAAGCTTAAAACCTCAAGATTTACCGAAAGGTCCACATTGCGAAGAATAATATCATTGGGAACCCGTAAAACCCGCGGTGAGAAATTAAGTATGGCCTTAACGCCTGCATTCACCAGTTTATCAGTTACATCCTGGGCTACCCCGGCCGGTACTGTTACTACACCGATACTTACGTTAGATTCTTTTACTCTTTTTTCTAGTAACTCCAACTTCTCAACCTCTACATTACCCAGTCTGTTTCCTATTCTATCCGGATCAACATCAAGGATAGCACTAATATTAAAGCCACGATCAGCAAAACCCTGGTAAAGCGCTAACGCCGAACCCAGCTTGCCGGCTCCAATAATAATGATATTCCAATTGCGGTCCAGTCCCAGAATCTTCATCAGATGTCCGTAAAGCTCTTCTACCTTATAGCCTACTCCCCGGGTGCCAAATTCTCCAAAGTAAGCCAGGTCTTTACGTACCTGAGCAGAACTTACCCCTACACCCTGAGCAATCTCTCCCGAGGAAATAGTCTCTACCCCCTCACCCATAAGTTGGTGCAGGTAGCGGGAATAGATGGAGAGCCTCATTACTGTAGCTTCAGGAATTTTATATACTTTCAAATCCCTTACTCCTTTAAATTAATATCTTCCCTTTATATTACCACCTTGTGAAAAAAAGCGCGACATAACAAGGTATAAAAATATGGCTATTTTAATACCTATTGCACGGTTATCCCTAATTATACTAATAGTGCTAGCAATTTGTAAATAAGAATTGCTACGAGGGCAGATGAAGGAATGGTAACGAACCAGGCGATGACTATCTGGCGGGCTATGTTCCAGCGGACTCCTTTTAACCTTTTGGCTGCCCCTACACCCATTATGGAAGAGGATACTACATGGGTAGTACTAACCGGAGCACCGAAGTGGCTGGCCGAAAAAATTACCACTGCCGAGGTAAAATCTGCAGCAAATCCATTTATAGGTTCAATGCGGAAGATTTTTCCGCCCATAGTACGGATAATACGCCATCCACCTACTGCAGTACCGGCAGCCATGGCTCCGGCACAGGCTACTTTAACCCAGAGAGGAACCTGGAAGGTACTAATGAGGCTGCTGCTTACCAGTATCATAGTAATTATACCCATAGTCTTTTGGGCATCGTTGGAACCATGTGCAAATGAGGCCATACAGGCAGAAACTACCTGCAGCTTGCGAAACTTGTTATTAATCCGTGAAGGTGAGGTTCCCTTGAATAGCCAGAAAAGAAGGGTCATAACCAAACTTCCAGCAGCCAGTCCTACTATTGGAGCAATAATAAGGCCGGTTAAAATTACTAAAAAACCATGCCAGTTAACAAAACTGGCACCAAACCCTGCAATTACACCCCCTATTAATCCCCCAATGAGGGCATGAGAGGAACTGCTGGGGATACCGAAACGCCATGTAAACAGATTCCAAAATATGGCGCCTATTAATGCACTAATAATAACCATGGGGGTTACCATACCAGGGGCAACTATATTCTTACCTATGGTTTCGGCTACTGCCGTACCACTCATAGCTCCTAGGAAATTCAAAGTAGCGGCAATAAGAATAGCGGTGCGGGGGGAAAGGGCTTTGGTGGAAACAGATGTGGCTATCGCATTGGCGGTGTCATGAAAACCATTAACATAGTCAAAAGCCAGTGCCAGAAGTACGACTACTACGATTATCCCTATACTATACATACTTAATAGCTACTCCCTTTAAAATATTACTGACATTTTCACAATAATCTAATGTAGTTTCGAGATGCTCGTATATTTCTTTCCATTTAATAATGTCAATAACATTCTGGGTGTTTTCGAAAAGAAGAGCTATACCGGCGCGGTAGAGGTAGTCTCCTTCATGCTCGAAAGAACGAATTTTTTCACATGCAGCAATTATTTCATTGCTTTTACTTCTTACGTCAGGTAATTTTTCTATAGCATTTTTTATTTCCTGGGAAGCTTCTTCCAGTACCTGAACCAGTTTTAAAACATAACCTTCTTTAGGCTGTCCCACTTTGTATATTACTATCTTTTCCATGGTACCCTGGATATGATCGACAACATTATTCAGTTCGCGGGATAACAACAAAATATCCTCCCGGTCAAACGGAGTAATAAAAGAATTGTTTATCCGCTTCATTACTTCGGATAGAATAAGGTCGCCTCGTTCTTCCACTTCGTTTATCTTATCCAGGTTAGTAGTGGGGTCACTGCGGTTTTCCACAAAACTCTTTAAGATAAGAGAGGCTTCACATATAGCATCGGCTAAATCGTTAAAGTATTTGAAAAATCTGTCATCCCGTGGCTTAAGTCTGAAAGACAAGCCGTATACCTCCTTGTAATGTATACAAGATACCTTTTTATTAATTATAACACCTATTAAGTTTATCCCTGTGTTAAGAATGTGTTAATAATAGCTTAAGTAGTCATTAAATATCTGCGGGCACGATCAAGGATATAAAATGATCCTGCCACCAGCAAGTATTCTTCCGCCCCCAGCAGGCTAATTCCAGTTTTTACGGCCTCTTCTATGTCTTCCTTTACCCACACTTCCTTATCCGGATATAGCATAAGCCATTGCGCTGCTACCCGCTGCCAGTGCACCCCGCGTTGACTTTCAGGCCTGGTAACTACACACGCCCGGCAATCACCACCTAGTTCCTGCAAAATAGCCATGCTATCCTTATCATCCAGCATCCCGCAAACCATTATGCATCGCCTATGGGGAAAAAGATTTTTAAGGGAATAAGCCAGTTGCCTGGCGGCCTGAGGATTGTGGGCTACATCCAGAATAATGGGAGGATTACTGCTGATTAGTTCCATCCGTCCGGGATGTTTTAAAGTTGATAGCGTATTTATAATATGTTCATTCGTAATACTGTAACCTTGCTGTTTTAACACCATTAATGAAGTCAAGGCTACGGCCAAGTTTTGTAACTGAAAATCCCCCAGGAGGGAGAAGTAGACCCTGTCTATTTCCAGACCAGGACATTTAGCTTCCACTACCTGCCCATCAATGTTATGATTACCCCGGCGCTTAACCTGACAAAGGGAAGCGGGGAAAAGGCTGGAACCCTGACTGTCAGCTCTATCTTTTATAACCTGGAGTGCCATTTCATCCATATCCCCAACTACCACCGGCACACCTGGCTTAATAATCCCGGCCTTGTTTAGGGCTATTTCCTTAAGGCTGTTCCCCAGGTAAGACTGGTGATCGTAATCAACACCAGTAATAATAGATATTAGCGGAGATACCACGTTGGTGGAATCGTAAAGTCCTCCCATGCCAGTTTCCAGTACAGCAACGTCCACTTTACTATCCTTAAAGTACTCGAAGGCAATGGCAGTAAGCAATTCGAATTCGGTAACCCGCTCATAACCCTCCTGGCACATTTTATTCAGATTCGCCTCTATTTTCTGCAGATAATCTAGCAGTATATCTTCCTTTATTTCCTGGTTATTAACGCTAAACCTTTCCCGGTAAGAATGAATATGGGGCGATATAAAACGCCCCACCCGGTATCCGGCCTGCTGCAATACAGAAGAGATAATTAATGCCACCGAACCTTTACCATTGGTGCCGGCAATATGCACACAGGGATAGTTCTGCTCCGGATTACCCATCACTTTTAATAATATTTTAATGCGCTCAAGCCCGGGTATGAGCCCGGGCTTGCTAATACTGGCCAGATATTGAGCTAAGCTTGTTTCAAAATCTCTAGACGTTGCCTGATACCTTCTTTCCTGATTCTGGCTTCTTCGGCTTTACCCTTTTCTTTTTCAATAACCTCCTGGGGAGCCCGAGAAATAAAGTTCTGGTTATTTAACTTACCTTCAGCCCGGGCCAGTTCATCCAATGCACCCTTTAAATCTTTTTCCAGACGGGCTATTTCCTTGTCGATATCAATGATCCCCTCCAGGGGTACATATATTTCCGCCTGGTTGGTAAGCGCGGACACTGCCTGAGCCGGTTTCTGACTTAGCTCTCTTACTATTTCCAATTCGTTAACCCGGGCCATTTGTTTGATGTAGGCCTGGTTGGCCGTAAAAACCTGCCGGTAGTTTTCATCGTTTACTACCAAAAGAGTTTTAATTTGTGCACCCGGGGATACGTTAAACTCGGCTCTAATATTACGCAAGGCGCGAATCACGCTCATTATCTGCTGCATTTCATCCAGGGAAGATTGCCATATCCGCTCATCATCCTTTACCGGCCAGGAATCAAGCATTATAGTCTCATTATGACCAGGCAGGTAGTGGTAAATTTCTTCGGTAATAAACGGCATAAAGGGGTGAAGCAGCCTTAATATACCAGTTAAGGTCTCCATTAAAACATTTTGCACTATTAACTTTTCTGATTTATCGGCAGTAGAACTGAGGCGGGGTTTAGCCAGTTCAATATACCAATCGCAGAATTCATCCCAGATGAAATCATACAGGACTTTGGCTGCCTCACCCAGGTCATAACGTTCCAATAGCAGATTAACTTCCTCGGCTCTCTGGTTTAAGCGGGAGATTATCCAGCGATCAGCCAGGGTATAGTCATTCAGATTAATTTCTATTTTCTCATAACCCTCCAGGTTCATAATAACAAAACGCGAGGCATTCCAAATCTTGTTGGCAAAATTCCTGGTGTTCTCTATCTTTTCCCAGTGAAAGCGTATATCATTACCTGGTGTAACTCCGGTAATCAGTGAAAACCGCAGGGTATCGGCTCCGTATTTTTCAATTACCTCAATAGGGTCAATGCCGTTACCGAGGGATTTGCTCATCTTGCGACCCTGCCCATCCAGAATGAGGCCGTGAATATTAACATCGTAGAAAGGTACTTTACCCGTATGTTCAATCCCTGAGAATATCATACGAGCTACCCAGAAGAAAATAATATCCCGACCGGTTACCAGTACCGTAGTAGGATAGAAATAATCCAGGTCAGCAGTTGGCTCCGGCCAGCCCAGGGTAGAGAAAGGCCATAAGGCACTGGAAAACCAGGTGTCCAGGACATCCTCGTCCTGTTGCAAGTTACTTGATTGACAGGAGGGACAATGGTCGGGGTCAGTTTTACTGCAGATTATTTCTCCACAGTCCTGACAGTACCATACCGGTATGCGATGCCCCCACCATAATTGCCGGGATATACACCAGTCCCTGATATTTTCCATCCAGTTAATATATATTTTGGTGAAGCGCTCGGGTACGAAACGGATTTCCCCATTTAAAACTTTCTCTATGGCCGGCTGGGCCAGGGGCTTCATGCGCACAAACCACTGTTTTGATACCAGGGGTTCGATTATAGTATCACAGCGCTGGCAATGACCTACTGCGTGCTTTATATCTTCTATCTTGATGAGAAAACCCTGCTCTTCCAAATCGGCAACAATCTGGCGGCGGCATTCATAACGATCCATGCCCTGGTAACGCCCGGCATTTTCATTCATTTGGCCATGATTATCTATAACCACTACCTGCTCCAGGTTATGGCGCAGGCCCATTTCAAAATCATTAGGATCATGAGCCGGGGTAACCTTAACCGCACCGGTACCAAATTCTTTTTCTACATAGGAGTCGGCAAAAATGGGTATTACCCGGTTAACCAGCGGTAAAATTACGTTTTTACCCAGTAAATGAGTATAGCGTTCATCCTCCGGATGAACTGCCACCCCGGTATCACCCAGCATAGTTTCCGGGCGGGTAGTAGCCACTACTAAAAATTCATCCCCATCTTCTACCGGGTATTTTATATACCATAGATGGCCGTCACTATCCTCGTGTTCCACCTCGATATCGGAAATAGCAGTATGACAACGGGGGCACCAGTTGATTATGTAATCCCCCTGGTAAATTAGTCCCTTTTCATAAAGATTAACAAAAACCTCGCGCACCGCCCGCGAACAGTTTTCATCCATAGTAAACCGCTCCCGGCTCCAATCGCAGGAAGAGCCCATTAAACTTAACTGACTGGTTATACGGTTACCATAGAGATGTTTCCATTCCCATACCCGTTCCAGGAATTTCTCCCGTCCCAGGTCGTATTTACTTAAACCTTCTCCAGCCAGCGCTTCTTCCACCCGGGCCTGGGTAGCAATACCGGCATGGTCGGTTCCGGGCAGCCACAGAACATTATAGCCTTGCATCCGGCGCCAGCGGGTTAATATATCCTGCAAGGTATTATCCAATGCATGTCCCAGGTGTAATGAACCGGTTACATTGGGCGGGGGCATGACTATGGAAAAAGGTTTCTTGCTATGGTCATCGCTGGGAGCAAAATAGTTATTCTCTTTCCAGTGCTCATACCATTTCCCTTCCACACTCCCCGGGTCATAAACGCTGGGTAAATTCTGAGCTGACATTATATATTTACCTCCTCATATACTTTAGCGAGTATAAAAACATGTGTAGGGAACGACCCCTGTGTCGTTCCGAATTAACTAAGTCTGTTTATACAATCTAAATTGTACTTAAAATACTCTATCCCTGGCAAGTTATATACCTGGATTATATCCCTATACTATCATCTTAATCCTAAATAGTTACCCATAAATAGAAATTTCCCTGCCTGAAAACAGGCAGGGATATGGTAAGGCCGCATCATGTCCTATAGATTCAATTGGATGATTTAAACTACCCTGTTTATATTGTACTAACTTTCACATTTATTGCAAGTCCTGTGGAATAATTCATAAGAAAATAGAATTTTTTTCACGCGGATCGCGTACCCATAGGGCACACGGATGTTCGCTCTCGCTCACTATTAAGGGAGCGGATTATGTTAGGATTTACGCGATTTTTTAATAAATATTACCCGGGTCTTTGACAGTTGAATAGAAGAAAAGCCTTGGGAAGCCTGAAAAAGGCTTATTTTTTTGTCAAATTTTCCATTTTTCTATTGAGTACCTTTGAGTAATGTGTCATAATATAAAGGATAGGAGGTGTTTCAATGCGGCTGAAAGTCTCTAAGTCCAAAAATGCTGCTTCGCTTTATGTTATAAAGTCTACCTATATCAACGGTGTCCATTCTTCCAAGATTGTTGAAAAACTTGGTACATACGATGAACTTAAAATAAAATTGGGAGGGCAAGACCCTTATCAATGGGCCGAAGAGTATATTGCGGAGCTTAACAAACAGGAAAAAGCGAACATACGCAAAATTATGGTGCCTTACTCTCCTAACAAGCTTATTCCCAAAGGTGAACAACGTTCTTTCAATGGCGGTTATCTCTTCCTGCAAAAAATTTATTACCAGCTTAAGCTTAATAATATTTGCAAACAAATTTCTGAGAAATATAAGTTTTCTTTTGACCTTAACGACATCCTCTCCCGGCTGCTTTACGCCAGGATTCTTTTCCCAGCTTCTAAACTGGCTACCCATAAGCTTTCCAGACATTTTTTAGAGCAACCTTCTTTCGATATTCAACATATCTACCGGGCCTTGGAGGTTATCGCTAAGGAATCTGATTTTATCCAGTCCGAGGTCTACAATAACAGTCGTTCTATCCAAAAGCGAAATGCCGGTGTTCTCTTCTATGACTGCACTAATTATTTTTTTGAAATTGAACAGGAAAGCGGTCTGAAACAGTATGGGTATTCCAAAGAACATAGACCAAACCCTATTGTACAGATGGGTCTGTTTATAGATAGTGACGGCATCCCACTGGCTTTTGATATAAATGCTGGAAATACTAATGAGCAGGTTACTTTAAGGCCGCTCGAACAAAAAATCCTGAAGGATTTCGGTCTTTCTAGGATTGTCGTTTGCACAGACGCCGGTTTGGCTTCTAATGACAACAGAAAATTCAATGATAAAGAGGATAGAGCGTTCATTACTACACAGTCCGTCAAGAAACTTAAAAAGCATTTGCGAGAGTGGGCGCTTTCCCCTGATGGTTGGCGTCTCCCGGGCGAAAAGAAAACTTACGACATTGCCAATCTGGATGAAACAGAAGGCAAGGACAATATATATTACAAGCAGCGTTGGATAAATGAAAATGGTCTGGAGCAGAAGTTGATCGTAACCTACTCAATTAAGTACAGGGATTACCAACGCAAAATACGCAATTCCCAGATTGAGCGGGCGGAAAAGTTGATTTCAACCAACCCAACTAAGCTTAAAAAGGCAAATCAGAATGATTACAAACGCTTCGTCAAAAAAGTGAGCGTCACAAAAGATGGCGAAGTTGCCGGCAAGGACATATACTCTCTTGACAACGCCGTAATTGCCAGCGAAGAGGTCTTTGACGGCTTTTACGCCGTCTGTACCAATCTGGAGGATGACGCTTCAGCTATTATTTCGGTAAACCGAAGGCGTTGGGAAATAGAGGAATGCTTCCGTATTATGAAAAGTGAGTTTAAAGCCAGACCGGTCTATCTAAGTCGAGATGATAGAATCAAGGCTCATTTCACCACTTGTTTCCTTGCTTTACTTATTTACAGGTTTTTGGAAAAGAAGCTGGAGGATAAATTCACCTGTTCTGAAATCATCCAAGGCTTAGTGGATATGAACTTCTTTGAACTTAAAGGCGAAGGGTATACTCCGTCCTATACCCGTACTGACTTTACCGATTCTCTTCATGACGCGTTTGGATTCCGTACAGACTATGAGATCACTACTTATTCTCAGATGAAAAAAATTTTTAAACTTACCCAAAAACGATAAAAGTTACTCACTTTTTATTTCATGCAAAAACCGCTCGGTTGCCCTATTATCGGGGCTATCCGAGCGGTTTCCTTCTCTCAACTGTCAAAGTCGGGATTGTACTAACTTTCACATTTATTGCAAGTCCTGTGGAATAATTCATAAGAAAATAGAATTTTTTTCACGCGGATCGCGTACCCATAGGGCACACGGATGTTCGCTCTCGCTCACTATTAAGGGAGCGGATTATGTTAGGATTTACGCGATTTTTTAATAAATATTACCCATAAGGCGAATCGCAGAATAATCATGTGTAGGGAACGGCCCCTGTGCCGTTCCGCCATAGGTTAGAAACAAAATATGGGGTTGTCATCCTGAACGAAGTGAAGGATCTTTCACCGGAATATCATATTAGATCCTTCGCTATGCTCAGGATGACACCCACGAAAGCCACGGACATTTTCATAGGTGGTTGTATGTCTGGGCAAATGTATCGGGTTAAATTGAGTATTTTAAAAAACTTATCTGATATGCTAAGCTTATATCATTGATAATTCAGCTAACACGGCAGTTTAAGGAGGAATTATGTTTGGCTAAGCAAAAGGTTGGGAGAAATGACCCCTGCCCCTGCGGCAGCGGCAAAAAATACAAAAAGTGCTGCGGTATTGTAGATGATTTAATTGAAGCCAGTGACCCTTTTACTCGGGGCAATCAGCTAATGACAGCTGTTAAGGTGAAACTGGACGAGTATTTTGAAAACGCTATAAAAAAGATTCGTAAAGATGCGCAAACCCAGTTTCTTCGTTTTAGTGTAAATATGACTCTCCCCCCGGAACATGAATCTATATTTTCCGATTGGCTGTGGTTTGACCTTTTAACTGAAGATGAAAACACTTTAGCCTACCATTACCTGGTGGAAAATGGTTATTATATCGCCCGTTCACTGTCAGATACTCTTGGTGCATTGAGCATATCCTTCCCTTCGGTATATCAGGTAGAAGAGATATCTGATTACTATATAAGGGCCAGGGATGTTTTTCTGGATCGCCCCTGTGATATTTTGCTGAAAGAACCGTGGGAAGGTATAGATGGAGATACCGATTTACTTCTTTTTGGACGCCTGGTGAAGATAGAAGATGAAGGCCTGTTTTCCGGTATGGTCCTGGCAGTTGATAATAAAGCAGGACAAAAGGGGTTTTTGCTGGAGCATATGGAGTTTATACGCCATTTGCTTAATGAGACCATGATAAACACTCTTAAATTCCATGGCGAAATGCTTTACGGTGTTTTTGACCACACCTATAATAAAACCCTGGTTAACTTTAATGATATACGTTGCTGTGATATAGATGAAGAGAATAGAGTTCGTCTGCTAGATAACCTGACTGCAGGTGATGAATATGAACGGCTATATGATAGTGCCGGTTTTACCTGGTTTACGCCTGCGGGAGAAAACCGGGGATATGTGCGAATAATGATAGGGGAGACTGAATTGGTAACTTGTGCCGATGTGCTGGACGATATCAGACAACTGGAAGAGACGGTCACTACTCTCTTACCGGGTAAGGAATTGCAGGTAATTAGTAATCGCTTCCTGCAAGCGCCTCCACCTGCGGACAAGAACCAGTTATGGTTTACAATTGTAAAGGATCAGGAAACGGAAAGATGGCTGGATACCCCCATGAGCGAATTGGAGGGTAAATCTCCTCGCGAACGCTTGTCCGAGGATGGCGGCCGGGAGCAGTTAATGGCAATGTTGGATCGTTTCCTGACTACCCGGGAAAACGAAACTGAAAAAGAATTAATTGAGTATTTTAAGGAAAGAATTAGTTAGACATTAAGGGGGGACGGTAATTTCCTATTATTTCTTCAATGGCTTTATGGATTTCTGCGGTTCCTTCGCCGGTTTGGGCAGAGAACACTAATGGTTTAAGCCCAAGGTCCAGATCTAGTTTCCGGCTTATAACCTGCAAATGTTTTTGCCGGGCACCGCGAGATATTTTATCAGCCTTGGTAGCTACGATTAAAATCGGTATATCGTAGTGGCTGAGCCATTCTTTCATTAAAAGGTCGTTTTCGGTGGGTTCATGCCTAATATCAAGCAGATGAATAACACCTCGCAACTGCTTGCGGTTTTTTAAATAATTTTCTATTATCTGGCCCCATTTTTGTTGCTCGGCTCGGGATACTTTGGCATAGCCATATCCGGGCAGGTCCACCAAATGAAAGCTTTGGTTGATTAAATAGAAGTTTATAGTACGAGTTTTTCCCGGAGTAGAGCTAGATTTAGCCAGGTTCCTGCGATTAAGGATTTTATTTATAAGAGATGATTTGCCTACATTAGAGCGCCCTGCCATTGCTATTTCCGGCAAATCCACTTCTGGTAGATTTCTCCAATCGACAAAGGCCCCTTTAAATTCGGCTGATTTGATTATCATTTTATATTCCTACCTTAAGAGTGATAGTTTAATAGACGCGGATTACGCGGATTATATTAGGATTTTCGCGGATTTGGTTAATAATTATTTTGTAGGGGCAGACCCGTGTGTCTGCCCGGCCGACCACTGACCTTCGGACGGTGAATCCCATTGGCGAACACATGGGTTCGCCCCTACTGGGAAAATCATTCCCCATGCCTATTAAAAACAGAGCCATACATAATTCGTATGGCTCAATTTAATGACTTACTTTTAGTTTAGTTCAAATCGGTATTTATCAGGGTTTCCTCTAAAACCTGGTCCATGTGCTCCACCATAACAAACCGCATCTTCTTTTTGACATTGGCAGGAATCTCGGCCAGGTCTTTTTTATTATCTATCGGTAAGATGATGGTATTAATACCGGCCCGGTGAGCGGCCAGGACTTTTTCCTTTAAACCTCCTATGGGAAGCACTCTTCCCCGCAGGGTTATTTCACCGGTCATAGCTACATTATTACGTACCGGCCTTCCGGACATGGCTGAGGCCAGGGAAGTGGCAATGGTAATTCCTGCAGATGGTCCATCTTTAGGAATGGCTCCCTCCGGTACATGCAAATGGACATCATATTTTTCCTGAGTCTCTTCGCTAATATTTAATTCTTCCGCCCGGGAACGAACATAGGTTAAAGCTGCCTGGGCAGATTCTTTCATAACATCACCCAGCTTACCGGTAAGGGTCAGGTTTCCTTTACCTTTTAAGAGAGCTACCTCAATAGAGAGGATATCGCCTCCGCTTTCGGTCCAGGCCAGGCCAGTAGCAACCCCTATCTGGCTTTCTTTTTCTGCAACTCCATAACGATAACGTTCGGCCCCCAGAAATTTAGTTATGCTATTACCGGATACGTGAACTGAAGTTTTCTTATCCTCCACCACCTGGCGGGCAACTTTGCGGCATATAGAAGCTATTTGCCGTTCCAGGTTGCGCACTCCAGCTTCACGGGTATATTCACGGATTATTTTGCGAATAGCTCCTTCTGAAAAACTTATATTATTTTCTTTTAAGCCATGTTCTTTAATCTGTTTGGGTATCAGGTAATCCATGGCTATATGCACTTTGTCTTCCTCGGTATAGCCACCCAGCTCTATAACTTCCATCCTATCCAGAAGAGGTCTGGGTATATTATGAACCGTATTGGCAGTAGTAATGAACATGACCTTGGAAAGATCAAAAGGTATTTCTAGATAATGATCACTGAAAGTATAGTTTTGCTCCGGGTCCAGTACTTCCAGTAGTGCTGAAGCCGGGTCTCCCCTGAAGTCCATAGTCATTTTATCGATTTCATCCAATAAGAATACCGGATTACGTGAACCTGCTGTCTTCATGCCCTGCAGCACCCGTCCCGGCATAGAGCCGACATAGGTACGCCGATGTCCCCTGATTTCGGCTTCATCCCGAATACCTCCCAGAGACATGCGTACAAATTTTCTTCCCAGCGAACGAGCTACCGATTTACCCAGAGAAGTTTTCCCTACTCCTGGAGGTCCAACCAAACATAGTATCGGCCCTTTCATCTTTTTGGCCAATTTTCTAATGGCCAGATATTCCATGATTCTTTCTTTTGGTTTTTCCAGGCCGTAATGGTCTTCTTCCAGAATATTTTCCGCCACCTTTAAATCCAGACGATCCCGGGTTTCTACGGACCAGGGCAGCGATAGTATCCAATCCAGATAATTGCGTACTACTACTGCTTCAGCTACCATAGGCGGCATTTTCTCCAGACGTTCCAGCTCTTTATAAGCTTTTTCCCGGGCTTCTTTAGGAAGATTGGCTTTTTCAATATTATTCTTTAATTCTGCGACTTCTGCTGCCCGCTCATCTTTATCACCCAGCTCTTTTTGAATAGCTTTCATCTGTTCCCGCAGGTAGTACTCTTTCTGGGTTTTTTCCATTTGTTTGCGCACCCGAATATTAATTTTGCGCTCCAACTCCAGTACTTCCATTTCTTTAGCTAATAATTCGCATAAGTATTCCAAGCGTTTGGTAACATCCCCGGCTTCCAGTATCTTCTGCTTCTCATTAATCCGCAAGGTAAGATGGGATGCAATGACATCAGCCAGCCGGCCAGCCTCTTCTATAGCAATTACGGAAACTACAGTTTCCGGGGGAATTTTTTTACTGATTCGTACATATTGCTCGAATTGGGATACCAGAGTACGCATAAGGGCTTCCAATTGAGCACTCTTCTCAATTTGATCATCTTTCCATTCTTCAACTATTACCTTAATAAAGGGATCATGCCCTAAATAACTGGATATTTCGGCCCGGTGAAGACCTTCAACCAGAACCCGCATGGTTCCCCCGGGCATTTTTAAAATCTGCCTGATTTCGGCCACTGTGCCCACTGAAAATATATCATCTTCACTTGGTTCATCAGTCTGAGCTTCCTTTTGGGTAGCCAGGAAAATTTCCTTGTTTTCCAGCATTGCCTGTTCTATAGCATTTATTGATTTTTTACGTCCTACATCCAGGTGAATAACAGTATACGGAAAAACCAGCAAGCCTCTTAAGGGCAGCATTGGTATTTCGCGATAAGTCTCATTTATATCAAACAATTTTACACCTCCCGAGCAAATTCATTCTACTATATGTACCGGAACCGTGCAAGAATAGCTGGAAAGTAGTCACCAGAAAAATAGAGTTTTTTTTATTATACCAAATGATTGATAAGAAAATAGGGTGCTGGCAGCAGATATTATAGGTATATTAAAATTCAGTGGTAACCCGAAATACGGGTTAATTAAGAATTACCCCTCACCAACAAAGACATTCTCCAGTACTTCCCTTACTTCACGGACCGGAATAATGTCAATATCCTGATAATCTCCAAATATGTCCAACCAGTTTTCGGCGGGTATAAAAACTCTTTTTAATCCCGCCTTGCGGGCTGCGTCTACCTTACTGATAACCCCTCCTACGGGTTTTACCTTACCATGGACTGATACTTCTCCAGTCATAGCTACCATGTTATCAACGGTACGCCCCAGAACACTGGAATATATAGCAGTGGCCATGCTTATCCCGGCTGATGGGCCATCAACTGGGATACCACCGGGAAAGTTAAGATGGATATCATAGTCATCTATCTTAAGTTGAAACTGGGAACGTAGTACGGTTAATACATTTTCTACTGCACCTCGGGCCATGCTTTTACGGGTATATTTACGCTCGTTTCCACCCACTTGTTCCTCTTCTATTACACCGGTTACGGTCCATTTTCCCACGCCTCCAGTTACTGGAATACTGGCGGCTTCAACTTCAATAAGGGTGCCTACGTTAGCCCCATATACGGCCAGACCATTAACTGTTCCTATCATTGGTTCCTTATTCGGTTTAACTTCGGGTCGAGGTGCAAAACGGCCGTTATTGACTACCTTCTCAATTAAAGCCTTGTTTATAGTTTGACTCTTACTAACCTGGGCGATACCGGCGGCCAGCTGTATCATGTTAACCGCTTCCCGGCCATTAGTAGCGTAACGGATAATATCCTCCAATGCTTCAGGAGTTAGTTCACACTTTATTTTGTTGGCTGCATTCAGCGTAATGATTCTGATATCTCCTTTGTCCAGGGGGGAAAAAAATACTTCCATACAGCGCGAACGTAAGGCCGGAGGAAGCTCATCCGGCATCCGTGTGGTTGCGCCCACTAACCTAAAATCGGCCGGTAAACCGTTATTAAATATATCGTGAATATGAGCGGGAATATTTTTATCGTTTTCATTATAATAGGCACTTTCCAGCATAACTTTGCGGTCTTCCAATACCTTGAGCAGTTTGTTCATCTGGGTAGGGTGCAATTCACCAATTTCATCAATAAAAAGTATACCACCATGGGCTTTGGTACAGGCCCCTGGTTTAGGTTGGGGAATGCCTGCTGAGCCCATTGATCCGGCACCCTGATAAATAGGATCATGTACTGAGCCAATAAGGGGATCGGCAATATTGCGCTCATCAAACCGGGTAATGGTAGCATCTATTTCTACGAATTTAGCTTCTTTATCAAAAGGCGAAAGGCTATTTTTTTTAGCTTCCTCCAATACCAGACGAGCGGCAGCAGTTTTACCAACCCCGGGAGGACCATAGATTATTACATGCTGCGGGTTATAATTGCAAAGAGCTGATCTTAATATATCAATTCCCTCGGGCTGACCTACTACGTCATCCATAATTGATGGGCGAGTAAGGCTGGAAAGCGGTTCTGTTAATTTGATGTTACGCATTTGTTTTAGTTTACGGGTTTCTTTTTCCGCCTCTTTTATAACTACGGTTTTCCTACTCTGCTGACCCTTTAACAAATTCCAAAAATACATTCCGATAATAATTGCAAAAAAAAGCTGTATTAGATAAAGTATGCCGCCATACTTAATAAAGAAACTAGTCATATTACATTTTCCCTCCTTGAATGCTTTTACTATTATTCCCGAACCTGCATTCAAGGATTATCCTTATAGTCAAGTAAAAAAAGGTAGCTTACGCTACCTTTTCCTATTTGGTATTATTGTCTTTAATTTTAAAAACCCGCTAATTTACTTTACGTCGGGCATCTACGGTCACCAGTAGAGGATTCTCTTTCTTTTCCACTACGTCTTTGGTAATAACTACCTTGGTAATATCAATGCGTGACGGTACTTCATACATTACTTCCAGCATAATATCTTCTATTATGGCACGCAAACCACGCGCACCTGTATTTCTACGCAGGGCTTCATCGGCAATAGCCTGCATGGCATCATCCATAAACTCCAAATCCACCCCGTCAAGTTCAAACAGCTTCTTGTACTGTTTTACCAGAGCATTTTTAGGTTCGGTCAAAATCTTAATCAGCGCATCAATATCCAGAGCTTCCAGAGTAACGATTATGGGTACACGCCCTACAAATTCCGGAATAAGTCCGTAGCGCAACAGATCCTGGGGAAGAATCATATTAAGAATCTCTCCAATTTCTTTTTCTTCCCGTTTTTTAATGTCGGCTCCAAAGCCCATAACCTTCTCGCCCACACGGTTCTGAATAATTTTATCTATCCCTTCAAAGGCACCGCCACATATAAACAGAATATTACTGGTGTCTATCTGGATAAATTCCTGGTGGGGGTGTTTGCGACCACCCTGAGGCGGTACACTGGCTACCGTACCCTCCAGAATTTTTAACAGAGCCTGCTGTACACCTTCACCGGATACATCTCGGGTTATGCTGGGATTATCGGTTTTACGAGCTATTTTATCAATTTCATCAATGTAAACAATACCCTTCTCGGCTTTTTCTATATCATAGTCAGCCGCCTGGATAAGCTTGAGTAAGATATTTTCTACATCCTCACCTACGTAACCAGCTTCAGTAAGAGAGGTGGCATCAGCTATGGCAAATGGTACATTGAGTATACGGGCCAGAGTTTGGGCCAGCAATGTTTTACCACTTCCCGTAGGTCCCAACATCATTATATTGCTCTTTTGCAGTTCTACATCATCAAGCTTCATGCCCAGATTTATTCTTTTGTAATGATTATACACAGCTACTGCCAGGGACTTTTTAGCCCGATCCTGACCAATTACATAATCATCCAGAATTTCTCTAATTTCCTGTGGTTTTGGAATATCTCCAAGTTCAAAGCCCAGATCGTCGGCCAGTTCCTCTTCGATTATTTCATTACACAGTTCAATACATTCATCACAAATATAAACCCCGGGACCAGCCACCAGTTTTTTAACCTGATCCTGGGTTTTACCACAAAATGAACATTTCAATTGTCCTTTGTCATCCCCATATTTCATTAAACTTTCACCTCTCTCTCAACGGAAAAGGCTATTTCTTACCAGCTTTCTTCGGATGGCTTATGACCTCATCTATAATACCATATTCCATGGCTTCTTTAGCAGTCATAAAATAATCCCTTTCTACATCTTTTTGGATTTTGTCCAGTTTCTGGCCGGTCCTTTCAGCCAGGATACGGTTTAGGGATTCTTTCATGGCCATAAGTCGGCGGGCATGAATCTCAATATCAGTTGCCTGACCCTGTATACCTCCCAAAGGTTGGTGAATCATTACTTCCGCATTAGGCAGAGCAAACCTTTTACCTTTCTGTCCGGCAGTCAGAAGAAATGCACCCATACTGGCGGCCATGCCTACACAGATGGTCGAAACATCCGGTCTGATATATTGCATAGTATCAAAAATGGCCATGCCGGCACTGATCGAGCCTCCCGGGCTATTAATGTAAATCGAAATATCTTTGTCGGGGTCTTCCGCTTCCAGGAAAAGAAGTTGAGCAATAACTAGGTTAGCCACATTATCATCTATGGCTGTGCCCAAAAATATTATTCTATCTTTGAGCAAACGGGAATAGATGTCGTAGGATCTTTCTCCACGATTGGTCTGTTCAACTACCATCGGAACCAGATATGACATGGTATCACCCCTTCTTTTAAAACTATTCATATTAGAATATAGTATTCTAATTATTCATCAGTTTCTACTTTGTTTACCTCTTCGGTTTTTTCCTCGTCTTCCTTTTCAGTAATAACAGCGTTATCTACCAGGTATTCAATAGCTTTGTCTATCTTCATGTTTTCTTGTAATTGATCCCTCAGGTCATTCAGTCGTTCTCTGGCTATTTCCAATTCTAATCCCATATCTTTTGCCATTTTTTCAATTTCATTATCTATTTCTTCGTCGGTAATGGTAAAACCTTTTTCTTCAACTATTTTTTCCAACATAAAGTTGGTCTTAACAATTCTTTCGGCTTCAGGCCGCAGTTCACTGTAAAATGCTTCCGGATTGCTGCCGGTAAACTGGAAATACTGCTCCAGGCTTAAACCCTGTGCTGCCATCCTCTGCCCGAATTGTTCCAACATACGGTCTAACTGAGCATTTACCACTGCATCTGCCGCCGGTATATCGCATTTTTCCAGGGCCTGGGCTAAAACTTCCTGGTTGATTAAATCCCGTTTGCGCTTTTCGGTCATTTTCTCCAGGTTACTTTTTATATCTTCACGCAGCTCGGCCAGGGAATCAAAAGAGCTTACTTCCTGGGCAAATTCGTCATTTAGATCGCGCATCTTCCTGGTTTCAATTTTCTTAATTTCAACTTTAAAAATTGCCTCTTTACCGGCCAGGTCTTCGGCATGGTAATCTTCTGGGAAAGTAACCTGTACATCTTTACTCTCACCAAGTTTTAATCCTACCAGCTGATCTTCAAAACCCGGAATAAAGGTATTAGAGCCCAGTTCCAACGGATAATCATTGCCCTGGCCTCCTTCAAAGGCTTCTTCATCTATGAAACCTTCAAAATCGATTTCTAGAATATCACCAGTTTCAGCCGGTTCTTCAGTTTTTTCAGACAGTTCGGCGTAACGAGAACGCATTTCTTCTAATCTATTATCGACATCCTGGTCAGTGACCTGGAAATAAGGTATGCTGATTTCCAATCCTTCAAAATTACCCAGTTCAAATTCCGGCTTAACTGCAACCCGGGCCTGAAATTTGAAAGGTTTGCCATCTTCTATTTCGTCAATATCAAATTCGGGTCGGGCCAAAGCCTTAATATTTAATTGCTCCAAAGCCTCTTCATAGGCCTCTGGGATTATTACTTCCAGGGCATCCTGATAGAGGATTTCCTTACCATAATGGGCTTCTAGCAGCTGTCGGGGTACCCGTCCTTTACGGAAACCAGGAACTCCCACCTGCTTAACCACTTTACGATAAGCTTTTTCCATTCCTTCTTCGAACTTTTCAGCATCCACTTCAATAGCTATGTATGCCTCACTGTTCTCTATCTTTTCTAGTTTAGCCTCCACTTATGCTCCTCCTAACTATTAAGATTGCCCAATGCATATTTTACTCATTTTTTACAATAACCAGACTCTCTTTTAAGAATTTACCCCAGTTTAGGTAAAAATACAACACCCCGGCAATGCCGAGGTATAAATTATCTGGAGCGGAAGACGAGATTCGAACTCGCGACCCTCGCCTTGGCAAGGCGATGCTCTACCACTGAGCCACTTCCGCTTTCAATTGGTTCTACCTAATTAGAATAATGAAAAGTACCCTGGAAAGTCAAGTCCTATCCTTAGTAAAATAAATACTTTTTATTTACCCCTTAAAAGCTCTCGGGTAGAACCATCTAGTTTACCGGTAATTGGTAAAGAATTATCTGACTGGAATTTACGTAAAGCAGCTTGAAACTCCTGGTGACTAACTGGTTCTGCGAGATAACCCAAATCAATAAGCTGCCTGATTATTTGTACCATTTCCTCCTCACTTATAATCGGAATAGAAACTGTTTCCCAACTATCTACCGGCTCATCCATAACCGGCAATTGAGGTTGTTGCGGAGGTACCGGCTGATCAGGTGTTTGCTGGGTTGATGGTTCGGCCCGGTCGCTGCCGTATTTCCAGTGTTTTAGTTCCAGCAGGTCTTCATTCTGCTGGCTTACCGTTGTACCTCCTGCCGGAGTCTTGCTGGTTTTCATACCTTCGATAAATTCCGTATCTTTGGGAATCTCTGCTGGAACCGGGGTAGTAGTTTGACCTCCCCTGCTGCCATAAGATGTACAACCGCTTACACAAAATAAGAGCAGCAGTAACATACCGGCTACAAGCTTCTTACCCATTATTCCCCTCCCCCCGTAACTTTAATCTTATTCCTCTTTTTTCATCCCCATACGATTAGCATAACCTAAAATCCCACCCGGATTAAGAGATTCCACCATATTACTGGGCACAATAACCAGGGATGACTTCTCTTTTATGCCTTCATAAAGAATATTCATAGCCCGCAGGCTAAAAGCCTCAGGGTTATTATGGTACCTGCGCGAGGCCTCGGCAAATTTATCGGCAATCTCCAATTCAGCTGTGCCCAGGATAACCCGCGCCCGTCTTTCTCTTTCCGCCTGAGCTTCACGAGACATAGCGTCCTGCAATTCTATAGGAATAACAACATCCCTTATTTCTACCGAACGAACTGAAATTCCCCATGAGTCGGTACGGTGATCCAGCATTACTTTTAATTCTTCGTCCAATTGTTCTCTACCTGCCAGCATAGTATATAATTCCGTTTTCCCTATAATATCCCTCAAGGTAGTCTGAGCCGCCCAGAAAATTGCCTTCTGGTATTCCTCCACCTCCAGAGCAGCCTGCATAGGTTCTTCCACCTTCCAGAACATAACGGCATCAACATTAACCGGAACATTGTCTTTGGTTAAGGTCTTTTCTGCAGCAAAAAAGGTGGTTCTTATACGGGTATCTATCCATATAGGAGCTTCGTCAATAATAGGAATAATAAAGAATATTCCCGGTCCTGCCATTTTCCTAAATTTTCCCAGCCTGAGCACTACTACTCTGTCCCACTGCCGGGCAATTTTTAAAGACCAGGCTAACAGTAAAGCAAAAATACCCCCGGTAACTGCTATCCATAAGGCTTGATAGGTCAAGTACAAATAAGTTACCAGTACCGCAGCAATAATAAAAATAAGGACACTGACTGCATTGAGGCGATCACCCTGCGTTCTAACGTTTTCCAGTTTGTAATTGTCATTAGCCATATTAATCAACCCCCTTACTTTAATTAGACCTTACTAATTATTTTGATCTTTGTCTATATTTATATTCTTATCGATTATGGTATCGATACATAAACAAAAAAGCCGGGATTTCCCGGCTTTAAATTAATCAGCCATATCAGCACTACATATTTAGGTTAATTGGCAGACATGGGTCTTCCTCCTGTAAAAGATATTTCTTAATTCATTACTTCTTTGAACATACTTGTGGATAGATACCCGCTGTCGGGTTCAAGTTGCTGAAGCTGAGTAAATACCTTGCGGGCTTCTTTGTCATCTCCACTACGGTGATCAATACAACCCAGGTAGTAAAGGCTATCATCATAATAATTACTATCCGGAAATTCCTTTAGATACCTGAGATAATACTTCCTGGCTTCATCCAGATTTCCGCTTAAATATTTAGTCCGGGCTAGATAATATAGTGCTTCCCGATTAAGATAACTTCCAGTTTGCATATTTACGACTGCTCCGAGGTTAGCACAAGCCTGTGCCCAGTCAGCCTTGAGATAAGCGGCTAAACCTTTTTTATAATAGACTTCTTCCTGGAGATTATTTTTCTCATCCTTTTTCAAATTATCTGGTCCGGAGTTTTCTCCATTGGCATTGCTGGAAAAATTTAATCCATCAGCAGCAGTCATAACACTGCTTACACCATCCCCTTTTCCTTCCTGCTGCACAGAATTTAGTATTTTCTTCTGTATAGCCGGAGGTCCCTGCTTCCCGGTAATATAATGACTTGTTGGAATAAGCAGGGCTAGACATAATAGTCCGGCAGCACCCCAAACTAATCCATAGTAACGAAAACCACTTTTTTCCCTGGTGGCAGCAACCTCCCTATTACCAGCAGTAATTTGCCGGTGGGCTATGGTTTTATTGTCTTTCTTATCTTCCAGGTAAGTTAGTAAAGCTTTATTATTACGATCAAGTTCCAGACCCTTTTGCCATACCTTCCTGGCCGTCTCCACCTCGGAAAGCGCCAGATAACAAAGGCCCAACAGTTCATATAAACTGACAAAGCCATCGTTCTCTTCCATTAATTGCCGTAATAGCTCCGCTGCCAGTTTATAATTCCGGCTTTCCATGCGAGCCAGAGCACTATGATAACGTTTCAGCCAACTTTGAAAAGCGGGAGCAGTACAGGCCTCCAACCTGTTACTGGCATCTCTGTTACCTTCATCAATCCTTAGTGCCACTTCCCAGCAGGCTCGAGCCCTTTCAAATTCACCTAGTATCAAATAACAGGAAGCAATTAAATTGATAATCCTTACGTTCTCCGGTTCCATTTCTACAGCCTGCAGCAATTCTTCCAGGGCACTGCTGATATCATGATCATGCATTTTGGCCAGGGCCTTCTCGATCATAGTCTCAACCTGCCTGATTTCATTCTCCTGCATTCTTTCACCACACCCTCGAGTATTTTTCTAACTACTTCTACATCATTGCATTATTTCCTTCCAGTTTTTGTAAATATTTATTAATTTTTCCTATAAGTTTCTAAAAGATTAATAAAGTGTCAACAAAGTAGTAAGGGTTTCATATTATAGTACAGAAATGGCATGAAGATTATGGAGTGGTTAGGAGTGATTGTATTGTTTTATGCCAGTCGGTTTTTACGATATGATGATGAAAACCTTATGCAGGGACCAGATGTACTTTTATTGCAGGAAAAGCTGGTTAAGAAAGGATACCAGGTTAGTACCGACGGAGTCTATGATAAAACCACGGAAAACGCAGTGTTAAGTTTCCAAGAAGCATCGGGTTTGCGGGCTGATGGCATAGTTGGGCCTAATACCTGGAACCTGCTGGACCTGGGACATGATAACAGTATTACCGCTGAAAAGTCTTCGGCTGCCCGCCCATCCATTTTAATTAACCTGGACAAACGCAGGTTAACATTTACTATTGATGGTTCCAGTACCACCTATCCCGTAGCGGTAGGAAAGCCTTCCACCCCCAGCCCCATAGGCAACTGGGTGATTGTTCAAAAATCAGTAGATTGGGGTGGGCCTTTTGGAGTCCGCTGGATGAGATTATCAGTTCCCTGGGGAGGTTACGGTATTCATGGTACCAATAATCCGGCTTCCATTGGCAGGGCCGTCAGCCATGGCTGTATCCGCATGTATAATAAGGATGTAATTAAGGTTTATGACCTGACCCCCATCGGTACCCCGGTAAATATTATTGGCCATCATTATACTGGAAGAATATTAAAAGAAGGTGATAGTGGGGAAGACGTGAAACAATTGCAGAGAGATTTAAAAAAATTGGGCTATTATAACTCCTCCATCGATGGATATTTTGGTCCCAAAACCCGACAAGCTGTAATGGCCTTTCAGGCAGATCAAGGGCTGGTCGTCGATGGCATCGTTGGTCCATATACCTATTTTGTCTTGTTAAAGGCTCTGGATATTGCCAATAAAAATTATGAGCCATAGGCTATGGGCTTTAAAAAAGCTGCTCTACTGCACATAGCTTAAGTGCCTGCTTCTATGGCATCAACCGGGCAGCTTTCCTGGCAGAGGCCGCAACCGGTACACAAACTGCTGTCAATCTGGTAAACCCCATAAGGGTTAATGGCCTCAACCGGGCAAACGTCAATACAGAGCCCGCAGGTGCTGCATTTTTCGGGATTAATAGTAAATGTCATGATCTTCCCCTATAGCTGCGAGGCAATAACTGCGCGCTGCATGTTGTTGGTTCCTTCAATCGTAGAAAGTACACGGGCATCCCTAACCAGTTGCTCAATTAGAGAGCCCTTTTCATATCCCCGGGCCCCCAGGATATCAGCTGCCGCACAGGTCACCTGCTGGGCTGTCTCACTGCCCACCACTTTGGCCATGGCCGAAGCCGCAGTATAATCCCCACCCTTGTCAATTAACCAGCAAGCCTTATAAGTCATTAAACGTGCCATTTCTACCCTGGTAGCCATATCAGCCAACGAAAAAGCTACTGCCTGGTGGTTCTTAATACTGGTGCCAAACTGTACCCGGTTTTCCGCAAATTCCAGGGCAGCTTCCAGAGCAGCCCGGGCAATACCCACCGATATGGCGCCAACCATAGCCCGACCCCGGTCAAAGGTTTGGGTGAGTAATAGGTAACCACTGCCCGCTTCCTGTCCCTTGATCACATTTTCTTCTTCTATAAAAATATTTTCAAATTTTATTTCACCTATGGGAGCATAATTTAAACCCGAAGTTTCTCTCTGCCTCACCATACTTAAGCCGCTACTGTTTTGCTCCAACAAAAATACCCGCATGGAGGCCTTCCTTTGTTCCCTGCTGGTTGCAGCAATTACGGATATCCAACTGGCTACCGGTGCGTTGATGACATAATCCTTGGAACCATTAAGGTAAAATCCCGCTCCTTTACGGACTGCGCAGGTACGCATCATAGATAAATCAGAACCACCGGAAGCTTCGGTCAGGGCAAAGGCTGCCAAACCGGCATCTTTACCGGTTAGCCCGGGTAAATACTTTTCCTTCTGGGCATCACTACCAGCCAGCAAAATAGGTTCCACTGCATGTAAAGTAGCGGCAATAACTGCTGCTACCCCGGGATGACCAGCTGCGATTTCCTCCATTAACAAAGCAGTAGTAAGCCGGTCCAGCCCCCTCCCACCATATTCCTCAGGCACGGTGGGACAGACCAGGTTATGTATAGCTAATTGTCTGACCAATTCCCTATTAAACCCGCTGCCAGCCGGGGAAGACAACAAGTGCGGTTTTATTTCCGAGTTAACCAGTTCCCTTACCATCTCAACCAGTTTTCTTTGCCTGGTCTTTAGTGCAAAATCCATTTATTGTCCCCCCCGTTTTTCCTTCCATTTTATATATTCAATATAATTTAAAACTTCTTTTATTTGCTCATCTGATAACTGATATATGGTATTAATGAGGTGGAGAAATTGGCCGCTATGGTCCCCCCCCAGCAGGTGCTCCTTTTCTACCGGAGGTCGGTTGTTTTCCATAAAATACTCCAGGGGTTTGTCCAGAATCTCCGAAAGTTTCTCCAGATGTGACAGGTATAATCGCCGCTTACCTTTTTCATAGTTAGACAGAGCCGACTGGGAACAGCCCAGAGCTCTGGCTAATTGCTCCTGGCTCATCCCTTTTTCCTCCCGTGCCAGTTGCAATTTACGGCCTATTTCTTTAAAACTCATCCCATCCGTCCCTCCTGCTAACATCATAACGAAAAAATCCTTCACTAACAATCGCAGTTATATACAAGCAGGGGGAAGCCATGCTCTCCCCCTGTAGGTTGGCACCTGATCGTTATTTTATTACATTAATCAATTATTCATTCTCCTAAATATACTTTAATCGCTGAGCCTCTGATTTCAACCAGTCCCGAAAATCGGGATGGGCAATACTAATTAGTGCCCCGTCTGGTATCTTTTTAACTGCTTCTTCAGGTGTCATAAGCTTCTGACGATACATTTCTTTCCAGCTTAATTCCAAACTCAAAACCTTCTCCCCCTTTAATTCTTATTCATATACCTTCTCCCCTTCAGCAAAGGCATTTATCGCATCGGATTCACTATCACGCTTATTATGCCCCCTGAGTTCAGCGGCTCTTTCTTTGTACCACTCATGCTGGCTGATTAAGGTCATTATTTCATTGGTACCCACCCAAATCATGGACAGTCGTAAATCACGTAATATTTTCTCCAGGGGATAAACATCGGTGTAACCAATTCCTCCCATAACCTGCATACATAAGTTGACTACATCCCAGCACTGCTCGGTAACAAACTTCTTGCCTTCGGACACCATACGCCGACAGCGGCTGGCAGATACCGTACCAGAATCAACTGCCCGTGAGGTAGTGTACATAAGACTGCGACAGGCATCCAGTTTCATTACCGCATCGGCAACCTTAAAACTCACCGCCTGGAAGTTCCTTATTTCTGTACCAAATGCCTTACGTTTGGTGCTGTAATCAGTAGCAATTTCCACCGCCGGCCGGGCTGCACCTATAGTCATGGCTGCCGTACCCAGTCTCTCCGGTATCATCATTTGATAAAACACCGGAGCGGCACCGTTTACTTCGCCGACAACATTTTCTGCCGGCACCCGCACATTATCAAAAACTACTCGAGCCGTCCCGCCACCCCGGCAGCCCATTAAGCCATAAAGATACTCAGTCTTAACTCCCATTTCTCTTTCCACCAGAAAACAGGTCATAGATTTACTAGAGGGTGCCTCAAGATCAGTTTTAGCGTAAACCAGGAAGAAGTCAGCCCCCTCGCCACCAACAATAAAACGCTTCTGGCCGTTTAAAATAAAATCACTGCCATCCCTGCGGGCAATGGTAGTAGAACCGAAAAAGTCCGACCCACCCCGGGGTTCGGTCAGACATTCGGCGGCAAACTTTTCACCTTTACAAATAGGTATCAGGTATTTTTGCTTCTGTTCCTCAGTACCGAAATGTACCAGAGCCTCAGCAACTACGTCACCCGTCACACCCCAGGTACAGCCGAATATGTAGCCATTTACACAAATTTCTTCGGCAGCAATAATATCATCCACCCACTGACCACCACGCCCACCATACTCAACCGGAACCCGAATACCTATCAGATTGCGCCGTCCGCATTCTTGCATAAATTCTTTAGGATACTTAATTTTGTCTTCATCCATGTCCAGAATATATTGGCGCGGTACCCAGCGAGCCAGTTCCCGAACCTCGTCACGAAGCTTCAGCTGTTCCGGAGTCATTAAAAAATCAAACATCCAAGCACTCCCTTTCCCTTTCGTTTCAGAAGTAACACCAATCTAATTCACCTCCTAATATTGAAATATATACCATATTGTAATTATATTATCACATATGTAATATATATACTATATTTATTACAGTTATCAATATTTTTTCCAAAACTAAATGCGGTTTTTAATCGGGGGATAGATATATAATTAGGTAGTAAAAAATAAGTAATAAAAGAATCTTTTCATGAAACAAAAAACCCCGGATAATCCGGGGAATAAATAGCCCTTATTTATATTGACAATCTAGTAATTCCTAAAAAGTTTAAAATATATCAAAAAGGTCTTCATCCACCAAATTCTCAAGATCATCACGGGTAAACTCACCTTTCAGGCGGATGGTTAAGGTCTGGTTATTTTTAGTCCAGATAGTTTCACTGCTGTTCTCTACATTTATATATGTAAAACGAGGGGGGTTGGCCAGACGGGCCCGGCTTATTCCCTGAATGGTATCAGCCAAACAAGGTGAACCCTGCACATTTACCATAAGATCGGAAGAATTCAGATGTCCGAAGCGGTCCTCAGCAATAGCTGCCATCCTCACTCCTACCAGCATATCCATACATTCTTCCCCGTGATGGACAAAGGCATGCTTTTTTATCATACCCTGGCGCATCTCCCGGCTTTTCCCTCTTATATAGGGAGTAAGGGGTGAAAACACAATATCATTTTCATAATAGGGTTTTATGTCCAAAACAGGTGTACCGCCAATCGCATCTAAACCGAGTACATGTACCCGATTACCCTCCACCCGCTCCAGTCTTACCAGGCTTAAGCCGATAGGGTTAGGACGAGTATAGGAGCGCAGGGCAAAAACCCCGTATTCCGGTAAATCCGGATTAACCTTTCCCGGCCTAATTTTTAAAATGTCCCGGGGTGACTTATGAAACCATGATAAAACCCATATATGGGAGTTCTCCTCCAATCCCTGCAAGGCTTCCGCATATTCCGGTAGAAATTCAATTACTGCATCCTTTCCCCCCAATGGCATCTCATCCGGTTCTTCCACCGGGGAAATAACATAAGCCACCGGCTTCAGGTTTATTTCATCCATTCCTGCCCCTCCTCGTAATGTTTATGGGTTACAACACCTGTCCCATCTTATTTTTTCTATTATAACCCAAAGCTATTACCCCCGCCGTATAATAATTGACAGTTTCCCCCTGCAAATGCTATTATTAAGAAGTTCGGGGCGTAGCGCAGCTTGGTAGCGCGCTTGATTTGGGATCAAGAAGTCGCAGGTTCAAATCCTGTCGCCCCGACCAGTTGAGAATAAAGTAACCGCGCAGGTTGGCGCGGTTTTTTTCTTGCATATATACGGTTTATACCATGGAATACCATATCTACATATCCAATCTTCGGCACTCGACATTTATGTCGAGTTAAAAATCATGAATATTAAATTTTAGCAAAATCATTTTCTTTAATCTTTTACGGTTCCATCTGGAAATTACAATTTTTCTTACCGCATTAGACAGCTCCCTTTCTATGATCGGCAGTATATCCCTTTCTTCCCCTTAATTTCATCCAATATCCATTGATCTACCAGTACCTGTTCAAAAAATCGGCTTAATAAACTGCTCTCCCCACTGCGATAAAGGTACCCCAGGATATTGGCATCCGCACAGGCCCTTTTATATCTCATGGAATAATTCCTCAATCAAGTCGTCAATATCTACTTCGCCAGTGGCAGAAACCGAATGAGGCTAAGTTAACGTTCCCTGATTCAGGCCTAGTTCGTACAGGGCATCATTGACCCCTTCCCGGGGCATAAGCAAAGCAGCGGCAAAACAATCAGCCCGGTACTCAGCCAGGTTCTTTTCATTAAATGAACCGGTCAGCTCATCCGCTATTAAGTCACTGCCGGAGTCCTGAAAATCAAACACCGTTGCAACTATTACCCCGGAGATAATACCTACTGCTGTAAGAAGCCTCCCATATCCGCACCACTTCTTTAACTTAAGGACAAATCCCGGGCATATTCAAATGAAATAAACTGGCCATTACTCGTTTGCCGATAGGCAGTTTCCCGATGAGAATATTGCGAAATCTTTTTTGCACTCCAACCCTTAAAATTATTTGCCACTGTCTCCAGTACATCTAATTCATCATTTGAAAAAACGTCAGCCGAAAAATCAGCCAGGGCGCCGATTTGGGTTCCGTATTCGTCTTCAACTAGAGTAATATATACATCATCCAAACTTCCGTATAAATAATCGTACCAGAGGGGAACTGGCCCATAGATATTATGTTTATAACACAGGCCAGTTAGTGCCTGCCGCTCACTTCGCTTATAGCAAAGCATATCAACATACCATAGCAATTTGTTCATCCCGGTTTCGTAAACACGATCCCCCGATTTTAAGAAAAACAGAATAACCTGTACCATTTTTTCCAGGTTAAAAGGAACAAAACCATTATATATGTCAGGTTGCCTACGATAAGCCTGCCTTAAACGCTGTGAGCGTTCATACAACTCATCACCGGCAAGTTTGGCATTTAATCCCTCCAAAGCGCTTACCACCTTGTTACAAGCTACCGGAGACAGCCTTTCCTGCTTTTCTTTAAAGTAACGGGAAAAGACATACGGATCCTTCATGCTTAACAAAGTATTGCTATGGGCACGATCAGGAATTTGCCCCTTTAAATAACGCAGGATAGTAACTTCACCCCATCCCAGTATAACCGCCAGGGGTTTGGCGCCAATGTTATACTGCCTTAGAATTTCCTCAATCTCTTGAACTGTGATAATTCCATTCTGCCGGCGGTAAGTATGATTCATACGGTCCAGGTTGGCATCGTTCAGGGCAGGTATATATACCTTGGACCCACAATTCCTACAGTAGGCATTTTCAACTTTACATTTTACCGGTGTTCCCTTAATAGTATGGATTTCCTCTTCTTTTTTAATGGCTACTTTATTAGTTTGGTCACACAGGTAGCAGTAAACCTTATTCATATCCAGGTTACCTCCTTAATGCTTCCTGCCTAATCTTCATACTCATTTTCATGAAATGATACACAAATCACTCTGGACCGAAGTTTAATCTTGATATACAATACATGCTCATAATGCTGATATAGGAAAACCCAAAGCCATTCTCCAGGGAAATCATAATCCGGCACAGTCTCATGGTAATGCTTCCCATCCAAGGATTGTAGAATATCAGCGACATCATTGTGCCTTAACCCTAACTCTTCCATGCACTGTTCATTCTTGCGGTCTGCTCTGGGCCATATAATAAGGTTGTTTACCTTGTCAAGCATAAGTTTTGCATGAATATCTTGAAGGTAGGAAATAACTTCTGATCTGGGACGAACCTCCCCATCCGCCATGTTGCCACCCCATCTAACCTTATATTAACACGGCAGAAAATTTTCTTCAAGAAAAAAGTATCTTTTGATACTATTATTCCCCGCCGGTTAGTTTTGATACTCTCTTTTATCTCCCGATATAATACATAATAAACTTAAGCCCAATTACCTATCCAACTTTATCACAGAATCATTCTACATGTTTGCCTATATAACTTCCGTGCTTTACTGTATACATTGGTGGCTGGATTAAAAATGTTAGGGTGATAAATTGTGAATTCTCACATTAATCCTGCCATAATTCTCAAATTAAAACCACCT
>ERZ764778.214-NODE-214-length-72154-cov-89.004799_pt1 | contig 72154 bp, 76 predicted proteins | sample MGYA00374951_ERZ764778 | MGnify/ENA primary metagenome ERZ764778 (study PRJEB28918, sample SAMN05720193) | bioreactor metagenome | isolation source: Anaerobic biogas reactor | place: USA:Washington, USA | collected 2015-08-08 ...
TTTGAAATTGCTCCGTGATGATTATTCTTCCCGCATTAAAATGATATATATAGATATAATCACTACGAAAACGATACAATTTAATTACCCTATTTTGAAGGCTTCCTAAGGGGGTTAAGGTTCAAAAAAGGGGGTTTAGTTTATAACCGGGATTAACCTGGCTATTTTTGTTTTTAGGGATAAATGTATAGTTTCTAAATAATTTATAATTTTTTTGAAATAAGGCTTGCTTTGCCCCAGGGGCAATGTTGTAGAATGAAAATGTAAGGGAGGTGATGCTGTGAAATATACCGTTAATTGGGTGGAGAAAAACCTCGGAGTAACCCGAAAAGTGTTACGCATTTACGAAGAGAAAGGTTTAATGGACAAAACAACTTTCCAAAATCCTGACAATAAATATCGTGAGTACAGCTATGAAGACATTGAGAGAATTTGGTGCTACCGATTGCTACAGGGCGTTGGTTACTCATTAAATGACATTGCCGAGATGACCCAAAACGCTGATTTTGATTTTCAAGCATCACTCAGTGACAAAATCATTGATTTGGAGAGAAAAAGAACTGAAATTGAGCAGTACATTGGTTTTGCAAAAGCACTGAAACTAACAGGGTCTTTTCCATTACCGAAGGAAATAGGCAGTATAAGGTTTGATGATTTTATTAAACAAGCCCGTGAATATTGGAATGTAAACACAGATCCACAAATGGCATCATTGCAGGACTTGGCTGAAACTATCCTTAATAAATCAGAATTGACGGAGGCAGATGTTCAGCAAGCAGAGGCATTGATGGATGGCTATGACATGGAAGCTATTCTTATGCTTCATGAATATTATGACGGTCTCGTAAAATGTAAAGAATTGAGGATTTCACATCCAGTGGTGCAAACTCTTGCGAATCTAATATATAGACATCATTGCGAGCACTTTTTCCCAGCAGAAGTTGTTGAGAGTATGACAACACAGAAATTTGCGAGGCATGTGGTCCGAACATTTACTGTAGGAGACATCGCCGTGATGCAAGAAAGAAACTACGGAAAAGACGGCTGCAAGTTTATTTCCGAAGCACTTGCGCACTTTGGTGGCTATTCAAGCATTTACGAGATAGATTAATACATCAAATTATAAAGGAAAGAGAGATGAGTTACATGGAAGAAAAAAAGTCCCTGCTCACGTGGGTTAAAGAACACAAAACAGAACTGATTATTTTAGGCGTGACCGCTGTTGGCACAATTCTGGTTATTAAAAATTGGGATTCCATCAAGGGTATATTTAAATCCTCTAATTCTATTTCAACCCCGACCGTAAACATTAAGCCTATACTTGAAGAAGTAGTTATTCCGGTATTACCCAGCGATATTATAGATAATCTTACAGGAAACAAGTTGACGGCTACGGAGTTAGGAAACAAGGTGTGGTGTTCTGCACAGGCAATTAACAAGAGAATTGTTGCAGCGGGATTAGCTACGAAACTGCCCTGCGGAGATTATTCTCTTACAGAAGCGGGACGCTTACTTGGGGAACACACTTGGAAAACCACATGGGCTGGACATCCCTTCTCAAACATTGAGTGGGACGAGAAAATCTTGGAGATTATTTTCAAAGCAGAGGAACTACTGGAAATAGCAAATAAGCAGAAAATCGCTCATGAAATTTTGAGCGGATCTGCTGCATAAATATACCAGTATTAAGGAGGAACTAAAAAATGAAACGGTTACTGACAATTGTGCTGGTACTCGCACTAGCACTCACACTTGCTGCCTGTGGTGGAAACACTAATACTCCCGCACCAACTGTGCTTGATCTATCAGGCGGTTGGCAACAGACAAACTCGAACTCAGACACAAGCTATCAGATTGCAATGATTGCCGACGGTACGATTGAGGTTTATTGGAAAAGTGATGATGACAGCACATCGTTGTATTGGGCTGGAACTTATATCGCTCCTACGTCGGAAACAAATGAGTATTCGTGGGATTCTGCCAATGATAAAAGCCGAACTGACACTGCTTTGCTTGCTTCTGGGGATGACACAAAAACTTTCACTCACAAAGATGGAACCATTAGCTATTCTGTTTCCGCGATGGGTGTCACAACAACGGTGGAACTCAAGCGTTCTGATGATGTAAATATTCAGGTTCAAAAGGTAGTTCCTGCTGAAGACTTGCTTCCACTTGAGTTGGTAGATAGCGGCTATGCAGTTAAAGATGGGCACAATACATATTATATCCAGTATGCCATTATAGTGAAGAACCCGAACACTGAGAGGGCGGTCGAATTCCCAAAGGTACGGCTAACTGCACGAGATACCGATGGCGCAATACTGGGGACAGATGATATTGTAGGCTCATCAATTCTGCCGGGAAGTACCTGGTACAGCGCATTCCAAGGACCAAGTGTTGACAGCAAACCAGCGACCGTTGACTTTGAAATTGTCCAGCCTGACGATAGTGATTGGGTTTCACCGGATAGAATCGACAATGCAGGCGAACCGCTGACTGTTGAAAACCCGACCAAACGTGAAGATAAGATTGTTGGCGAGATCTCTAATCCCAATGATTTCGATATTAGCTCTGTCGCCGTAGTCGTATTGTTCCGTGATGACAGCGGTAAACTACTCGCTGGAGAAACCACCTATACAGACAAAGTTTCTGCAGGCGGCAAGATTCCATTTGAACTGTCGCTTTGGGGAGCGGATGATGGGTATATAACAAATAATTTCGAGGTCTACGCTTATCCGTGGTACTAAGAATATCAGTTAAAGATCCACTAGAGCAATCCGCTCCTGGGAGTCTTTAACTTTAAGGAGGTGGCGCTAATATGGGTTGGTTTAAAGATAAGTATGGCGATGATGCACACCCGATACTTCCAGCTGAGGATTATTCCCGCATTTATGATGAATTTGGTGAGGAAGCAGCAAATGAAACTCTTCAGGATGTTCAAGACGGGAAAATATCAGTAAAAACTCTTGAAAAATATTTATTTAGAGACACAGACTAACAATATAAACGGATACTCTTAATCAGGGCATCCGTTTATTTCGTTTAAGTAGATGATTATGCCTGAATTTCCTTACCGTCTTTAAAGGTGAACCGTACATCGTCTTTATCATAAACAGTAGCGTAGTCCACAAGGCTGCACCACAGCTTTTCGTCAAATTCGGTAAGTAGGTTATTTTGTTTGCGGAGGGTGTAGAGGAAGGCATTAATCGTACTGAGCCTTGTCTGTTTACCAGTGATTTCTTCGGTAACCGCAGTATGGCGAGCCTTAGCAAGGTCAAAGCGGTCAACAAGTCCGTTGTATCGCTCTTGGTATTCTCCTTGGTCCAGAGCGAAGTGTGCGTTCTCACCGATGGCTTGCTGTATCATCCCAGCCACAACCTCGAGTTCGTTTTGCAGTTCAGCTTGCTCTTTTTCCAGGTCGGTTGTATCAAAAACTGTAGCCTTTATGAGTTCAAAATTTCCTAGGATTTCATCTCTTTCGGAAAGCAGCTTATTGACCGCAGATATGAAAAGTTTTTTGATTCTTTCTTCGTCAAGATGCGGTGTCCGGCATTGATTGTCACTATCGTATTTGCGATTGCATTGGTAAATGGTGCGGCGGTATTTGCTGGTGGAGTGCCATACCTTTGAGCCATACCAAGAACCGCACTGCCCGCATTTTATCCTACTTGAAAATATGCTGACCCCGCTTCGGCGGTTAGGGCCTGGACTGCGGTTTTCCAGTTCAATCTGAACTATGTCGAACACCGCAGGGTCGATGATTGCCTCGTGGTTATTTTTCACATAATATTGTGGAATTTCGCCTTCGTTAAGTTTCTTTTTCTTGGTGAGGAAATCAATAGTATAACTTTTTTGCAGAAGGGCATCGCCCTTGTATTTTTCGTTTTGGAGCATTCGTCGGACCGTTGCCGCATTCCATTTTGGCTTTTTACCGGGGGAAAGAATGCCATCCGCAGTAAGTGTCTTTGCAATCTTATAGGGTGAATAACCCTCCAGGAAAAGGGCAAAAATGCGTCTGACGATGACTGCTTCTTTTTCGTTCAATACAAGGTTGCCGTCCTCACCCCGGTCGTAACCGAGAAAATGCCCAAAGGGAACGGTGACCTTGCCGTCTGAGAATCGCTTTCTCTGACCCCAGGTTACGTTTTCTGAGATGCTGCGGCTTTCTTCCTGCGCAAGGGAGGACATGATGGTAATTAGCAGTTCACCCTTAGAATCCAGTGTCCAGATGTTTTCCTTTTCAAAGTAAATCTCAATCCCTTTTTCCTTTAGCTGACGCACTGTAGTAAGGCTGTCTACCGTATTACGGGCAAATCGGCTGACCGACTTGGTGACTATAAGGTCAATCTTTCCGGCAAGGGCATCTGCAATCATCTGCTTGAATCCCTCCCGATGTTTGGTGTTTGTGGCGCTTATGCCTTCATCAGTGTAGACATCAACAAATTCCCAATCATCCCGGCTTTTGATGTATTTGGTATAGTAATCAACCTGCGCTTCATAGCTGGTGAACTGTTCTTCACTATCGGTGGAAACACGGGCGTATCCGGCTGTACGACGTTTTCTTTGCTCGTTGATAGGAGCAGCTGTGAAACGGCTAATCGTGGCAGGAATGGTCGTTACTTTTCTAGCTGTTTTCGCGCCGCTCATGTTTATCCCTCCATACCTGTATCATTTTCTTGCTTTGACGCTGTTTTCGTTCTTCTGACCATGCCGGCTGCCGGCGTTTAAAATGCCACTGACGAGTAACATCGCTACCATCCTTGAGGCGGAAAATCAACACCTCATTGGAAACTACTGTAATGCGCTCAACCTTATCGGTGAATGCCGCTTCATCGAATTCGTTGATGCCAAGGGCATCCGCTGAGATGGTTTTCAGCAGGTTTTCTTCCAAACCATTATGTCCGCAATCGGTGCGTGGTGGGCAGCGCCAGTGACGGGCCTTTTCTCCGCTTACACGAGTGCTGGTGTTCCTGCGTAAATTTTGGCCGCATTTACCGCAGCTTATCTTGCTGGTGAAGCAGGTAATTGTTCCAGAACTGCGAGGATGCTTTTTGCTGTAGGCGGATTTTGCTGCACGGGCCTCTGGTGTCCACCAATCCTTTCTCGCAGTAGATTCCCAATGCTGAGTAATGACCTTTCCATCATAGAAATGAAAGATAAGCTCGTCTTTGCCATTTACCACGATTTTTTCGATTCTATCCAGGAACACATCCTCGTCAAATTCCTCTAAGCCAAGCACCTGGGCACAAACCTTTTGCAGTATTCTTTCAGGGATATTTTTAGCTCCACATGCGGATACGCCCTTGCGGTCTTTGGTTTGACAGGTCCAAATATAATAGACTTGGCTTGACTTCTTGCGTTGCCGTTTACCGCTTCGCCGGTAGCTAACACCACAGTTGCCGCACTTTACCTTGCTTGTAAAGCAGGTGGTGTTAATCGACCAATTTGCAAAAACCCCTAACTCTTTGCGCCGTGCGATTTCAGCTTGCACTTTTTCAAAAATCTCTAAGTCGATAATGGCTGGGTGCGTGTTCTCCGCATAGTACATAGGTAATTCGCCGCGGTTAATTTTGCTTTTGTGGGTAATATGGTTTTCAATATAGGTTTTTTGAAGGAGCATATTACCCGTATAGCGCTCCTGCCGCAGGATGGCTCTGATCGAGGTGTTGGAAAAATGGCCACCTGTGTATGATTTGATGCCCATTTCTTTCAGTTGCATTTCCGTTTGCTCGGCTGACAGCCCTTTTAGAAAATTATCGTATATGAGCCGTATGACCTCAGCTTCCTCCGGCACGATATTGAACTGTTCGCCATCCCATCGATAGCCGTATATGCAGAAGGAATTTGTTTTTCCTTGTTCAAACCCTTTGCGAATCGCCCATTTCACATTCTCACTGGTGGAGCGGCTTTCTTCCTGAGCAAAGGATGCAAGCAATGTTAGCATAAGCTCGCCGTCCTCGCTTAAAGAATTGATGCCTTCCTTTTCAAACCGGACCTCAATTCCAAGCTCTTTTAGATGTCTGACTGTTTCAAGTAAATCCACCGTATTACGGGCAAAGCGTGAAATGGATTTTGTGAGGATGATGTCAATTTTGCCTTGCTCACAATTTTCAAGCATTCTTCTAAACTCAGCACGATTATCGGTCGTGCCGGAAATGCCCTCGTCTGCATAAACGCCTGCGTATTGCCATTCACGATGCTTTTGGATATAAGAACTGTAAAAGCTAATCTGTGCGGATAGGGAATGAAGGGTACGGCCTTTTTCTTCCGAAACTCTCGCATAGGCAGCGACCTTTTTTCGCTCCGGCAATTGTGGCGGCTTGGCTTCTAATTTGCTGACTTTTCGCATATAATCACTTCCTTTCTGATACAATACATCACTCTAAAAGCCTATAAAGTCAAGGAAGTGTGGGCTAATAACGTGCCGAATATTGGGCGATATTTTTCTAACATTTTTGTATCAATTATGGTGTATTCTTCGGCGGTGATGAGGCCTTTTGTTAGCATGGATTTTGCTATCGTCATTGTTGCCCGGTATAGCTTTTCGGCATTAAACATTTCTTCACTCATGGCACTCACCTCCAAAGCGATCTGCGATGTAGCAGGAGTGAGAGCAATATTTTCTGTGGGAATTACCGTAGGCCGTGAATGCTTTACCGCAAAGAGGACAGAGGTAAGAATAGATAGCTTTTTTGTTTACCATCTCCGGGTGAGCGTTCCACCAGGTCTGCCTACACTCGCCGCAGCAGAACAACAAGGTCTTTTGATTTGGTTTTTGTAACAGTTCTTTGCCACATTGTTTACAGTAGGTCTTTCCATCAGCAGAGGAGGGTTTACCTGCCATCACACCTGCCAGGTTGTTCTTTCTGCAATAGGATTTGACCGTATTTACGGAAAGAGAAAGCGCCTGGGCGATTTTCTTATAGCCGTATCCGGCAAGGCGCAGTTCCTTTATCTGCGCTCTTTGTGTATCTGTCATTTCGGCTCCTCCAATCTGAAGGAAATCCGCCCTTTCTCCTAAAAGCCATAGGAAGCAGATAGGAATTAAGGAACCTTTATTTTTCCTTCTACTTAAAGCCGAAAAATTTAACCCCCTAAATAAAAGATAGCCCACCGAGCAGGGAATTCGGCTCGATGGGCATGATAGTTTTCGTAAAGATTTTATTCTGTTTTAATGAAGGCATCCTTGAAGCCTGCTGCCTTTACCCTTGCGAGCATGGCATCTGCATTCGCTTTAACCGAATATGCCCCTACTTGAACTCTGTATAGCTTTTTTGATTCCGTGGATAAAGGAGGAGGGGGAGGTGGGGGAGAGGCTGCAGTCATATTAAGAGGTTTCTTTACATCCGCTCGGAAGGTGTCCATACTCTTACCATGCATAGGAAACCAGTTTTTTGGATCAGCATGATTGCTTGCTATGCCAAGCTTATAGCCTTCGTAGTGGCCGATGATATTCTTTTCAGTTAGGTTATAAAGCCTGCAAAGATAAACACAAAGCTCTACAGCTTCCTGATAAACAGCATTAAAATAGGAAGCATCAGTCAAATTATCCTCGCAGATTTCAAAACCAATATGAGAATTATTCGCATCTCCGCCTGCATGCCAGCCCCGATGATTCCAAGGCAGGGTTTGGTAAGTAGCAATAGAACCATCAGCCAGCTTCCCTATAAAAGCATGAGGACAAACTTGCCTTCCATCTGGCCTATCTTGATTCCAGTAGTTGTTATATTGGTTTTTACCGAGCAATCCATCATCGGGGCCAACATACCGTTTAAGATATGGGTTATTGGCGCCGGTGGAATGAACCATGATCCCCTTTGGCATAATGGTTTTACCCGCCTTGTAACAAGCATTTTCAGTTAAAATGAGTTTTCTTAGATTCATTTACCCTCGCCACCTTCACGAAGCTGAGCCAAGACGTTCTTTAGTTTCTCAGGTATGGGGAGGCCAATCTTGGATGCATTTTCGATGATACTGATTCCTTCATTAGATAAATAAAAGAAGATGACTGCGGTGCGAATTACACTGCCCTCTCCGATAATATTGCTGTCAATAATATGGGCCACGCCCACCAAGCAAAAGATCATCACTTTTTTAAAGATCCCCCGAGCACCTATATCACTGGATAGCCTTTTTTCCAGGAATGCCAACATCACCCCGGTAATATAGTCGAGGACCACAAAGGCTACCAGGGCATATAAAAAGCCATCAAGGCCGCCTAAAAACCAGCCCAGCCAACCACCGATGGCGGTAATGGTGATCTGCATGTAGGTCCATATTTCTTTCATGTTCATTACCTCACTTTCTGCAAATAAAAAAACGCCCTAATCTCTTAAGGCGTAATTCTTCTTCCTAAATATTAAGGCGTCTTTAATAGGGAGCGTAGTAGACATAGCCGGTGGCTTTTATATAGAAGCCATCTCCCGGCACATAAATAGCACCTTCAAAATTGTCGTACTGGCTAACACTAAGCCCTGGCTGTTCTACCCCTTCCCAGGTTAGGCCATCGTCTGAAACATAGAGCATCTCTTCTGCAAAGAGGGCATATTTACCCCAGTCTGCCATCCAGATGATGTTGTTGGGATTGGGGATATTGTTATCAGCTAAGCCTCCCACATTATATAGATTAGTCTCTGTCAGCTCCGTAGCACTGTCGTTTAAAACACATAATTTTACATGGTAGATACTATTGATATAATTCCACTTCATGACAAAGAGCTTCCCATTAATTGAACGGATGTTCATATAATTGGTTTCATTCAAATCTGCGGCAATGGTAGTAGACCAGCTGCCGGGACTGCTGGAACTGGCCTTGGCGATAGCTTTGCTGCTGCTAACGATTCCCACAAAGTTTCCTTTATGCATAGTCAGGTACCTGAAAACCGGTACTGATTGCCCATCGGCCCCGACCAGTGTCCAGGCGGTACGTTCCTGCAAAGAATCGTAGCTATAGTAAAGGGGAGACTGATAGTACCACCAAGATACTACCCCGCAGCTGGTTGCAGGGTCGTAGGCACCACAGGTCATATCGTTCTTGGCACCTTGACAATAGCCGGCGTTATACCAGGTTATCCCGTCAAAGGAGGCAATGATATTGGCGAGGCCCACAATACAGGCTAAAAAGACCCCTTCTCCTGCCCAGAGGATATAAGGCTGTCCGTAGCTCCACCATGGTACACTAACTGCTGTCCACTGCTTAGTACTTTGGTTGTAGTAGGACATATAGGGGGTTTTGGCATAATACACCGCGATTTGAGCAGATCCGTTATCATATACATCAATCTGTTTTTCGCTACCATACTGGGTATAGCCAAAATCGTTATAGTATTTCTTGCTCCAGTTGAGAGTTGGAGTAGCCACAGTAACGCTCCCCCGACCTCCAAAGGCGGTCCAGATAGCTAATGGGTTATTATAATTACGATGGTAAGTCATGTTTCAACCCCCTTTAGACTTTTTCAATGGCGGTGATTCTGCCGCTACTGTCAGTAGTATAGGTGTAATTTGCTGTACTGGCGTCTGCATAAGTAACAGCAAAAGAAGCTTCATCCACCATTAATGAAGATACTTCTTTCAATAAAAGTTCAGAGAAAATATCTTCTAAAGTAATGGAGGTAATCCGGCCACTAGCATCGGTGGTAAAACTGTACTGGGCATGGTACTGATGGGTTGCTCCTTTTTCTACTTCATAGGTAATATTGATGGTGTTATCCACCACAGATAGTTCCTTGACAATGGTGTAAGAAACCTGCAGGTCATAGACCTGGTTTTGCAGATTATCTACTGAACTGCTCACACCACTAATAGAGTTTTCTATCCGGTAGAAGGTATCGGAAATACTGGGCCGGTAAGAGCCCACTTCCACCCGGATGTTATATCTATAGAAGGGATTGTACTCTAAGGAAATAATCCGGGTCTTGACGTTAATCCCCAGGGGGTTAAAAACAATCTGGACATTGTCCCCTACAGATAAATCTAACAGTTTAAAAAAGGCAATATCATAGGAAGAACTATTCTCCCGGGAATCATAGGATACGGCCACATTAGTTACGTTTTTTGTATCCATCACCAGTTGATAATTGGTACTGCCTCTATGGCTTCTGATATTAATTTTATAACCGTCGTATTCAATCTCCCCGCCTAAGATGGCGATGTACTGCATCAGGGCCGCTCTTCTTGAAACATTCTGGTTGATTTTCATAGTAACGCTATCGGTGAAATCTACGATACCGGCAGTAAAAGGTGTTCCCGCTAAAACTTGGGTTAATCCTGCTGCCGGATCTCCGGTAAAATCAAATTCAGTGATGTTATACATTTCATGATTAAGCAGATAGGACACATGTTCGCACAGGACTGAGCAGATAGGCAGATCCCCCTGAAGGGATTTACTAATCTGCACAATCTCAAAGGACTGGCCATCAAGTTTAGCTACTTGCCGGGTTTTTAAAGCCAGGGCAGACTTGGCCAGTACCGTAAAGGACAGGGTATATTCCCCGTCCAGGGTTTCTCTTAAGTTAGCACTCATGACTTTCTTAATGGATTGAATCAAGGTGCTTCCTGCATAAATATCAATCATGGCCGGACTGCCCTCCTTCTTACTGTTATTTAAGCTCCGGCTACTCCCAGGTTTCTGACGGTGACCGTATTCTGGTTCCACTGCAGCTGGGCAATGACTCGGGTTAAGATATTTCCGTCAATGGTTAAGGGAATGGTCACATCAAAGACTGCTCCGCTGCTGCCGGCTTCCACCCCGCTGACTACACTGTTCATATCTAAATCAAAGTCGGTAGGAATAGCTCTAGCCATTTCTTTTTCTACATCTTTCATAGCACTACTAAAACCTTCTCCGATGCCTTGACCCATGTTTTCACCTATACCGGCAAAGACCCGGGAAGGTGAGCGTATTCCCAGTACTCCTTTCATACTGCGGACAATACCGTTTACCATGTTGTTTACTCTGCTTTGCAGCCAGCCCAGCATAGATGCAATTCCACTCCAAAGACCGGTCATGATATTTCTACCAATTTCCACTATGGAGACAGCAGCTTTTCCTACGCCAGTTATAATGGCGAACACAATCTGCGGCAGGCTTGCGACTAATTGAGGTAGGGCCTGAATCAATCCAGCCGCAAGCATAATTGTAAGTTCAACGCCTAATCCAATAATTGTGGGCAGATTTCCTGTAATAAAATTAATGATGCTAGTAATGATTAAAGGTAACGCCTCAATAAGCTGGGGCAGAGCATTCAAAAGTCCTTCTGCCAGTCCCTTTATAATGGCAAAGGCTGCTTCGATGATTTGTTCCATGTTGTCAAGCAGCCCTTTTACGATTGTTATAACCGCACTCATCGCCGCAGGAATCAATTCCGGCAAAGCAAGGCCTAAGCCTTCCACAAGAGCGGTCACTAATTGCACCGCCGCATCGATTATTAGCGGGAGGTTATCGATTAGTGCACCGACAATCGTCATAATCGCATCAACGGTGGCCGGAATAAGTTCCGGAAATAGGTTCAGGATTGTTTCCAGTACCTGGCTAAACAAATTCGTGACAGTATTAAGCAGTGTAGGAAGCAGATCGCCGACCGCCGACAGAATCGCATCCATTGCTATCGGCAGTGCAGTTACGATATTCTCTAAGACAGGCACAATGTTTTTAACCACCGCCTGAAAAGCGTCCACAAGATTCTGTGTCAGGTTTGTCATGTCAGCATTAGCATTGCCTAATCCAGCTGTGAAAGAGCCAAGAGCCGCTTGCATCAACCCAATCGAGCCGGTTATGGTCTGGGTGGATTCCTTGGCAAAGTTGCCCGCATACTGCTCTGTATTTTCAAAGAACATCTGCATCGCAACTTCAGCTTTTTCGGCATTTGAAGCAGATGCCCAGGTGAAATCTAAGCCCTTGGCGAGGGCGTAGGCTTCAATGTTGGTAGCATTCATCGCAACGCCAAGGTTATCCATCATCGTGAAGTTGCCCTTGGCTGCTCCCGCAACAGAATCCAAAGCCATCTGCATATCAATGCCCATCACAGATGCCATATCTGCCGCCCGCTGCATTGCCTTTTCTGTCAATTCAAGGCTTTTTTGCTGTTCAATGCCGGAGCCTTGAAATAAGGCCCCCATCTTGTTGGCGGTAGCCAGATACTCACTCTGTGACACGCCGAGGTTCTTGTAGGCTTCCTCGCCCGTCTTTTGGATTGACGCAGCATATTTGCCGAACACGGCTTCCGAACCGCCAAGATTCTGCTCCAGCTCACCGAACTGTTGCACAACCTCTTTGCCGATTTTTATCGCAGCGGCACCGGCTGCAACGGCCACTGTACCCATCGCCGCTCCGACACCTTTTAAGATACCGCCTAGCTTCTCGAACCTACCGCCAGCCGCATCTGCAGATTTACCTGTTTCCTCCAACTCATCGCCAAGTTTGTCCGCATCGGCGGCGGACTCCTCCAACTCTCGTTCCATATTGTTAAGTTCTGCTTTGGCATTATTAAGCTGGGTAGCCCAATTCTGCGTTCTGCGATCCGTTTCACCAAAGGAGTCAGAGGCGTTTTTAAGGGCAGCTTCTAAGGTGCTGATTTTATTTTTTTGCGCATCAATCTCTTTATTAAGAACATTGTTCCTGGCTGTTATTGCCTGAATGGATTTATCCTGTTTATCAAACTGGGATGTAACCAGATTCATTTCTGAACCTAACACCTTGAAGCTTTGGTTAATTTCCTTTAAGGCGTTTTTAAATTCTTTTTCGCCCTCAATGCCGATTTTAAGGCCAAAGGAGGAGTTATCTGCCATAGTGTTTCACCACCTTACTTACAGGCATAAAAAAAGACACCCTGGTTTAGAGTGTCTTGGTAAAGATAATATTTTTAAACCGCGGAATATAAATTATATAGCATATCGTTCTACTAAGATGATGCTCATAATCTCAATCTGACTTTTGAAAATCATTTCTTAGACTTTATCCAATTAATTACCAGATATACAAGGAACGATGCAACATAGCCGATAACGAAATAAAGAACGGCCTGTTGCCAGATAGGTGGCCATGTGTCGTTGTGTAAATTACTGAAGAATATTCTTGGAAGAACGCATCCTCCAATCGTTACACCGATGCTCACGCCAATTGCACTTTTAAGAGATTTTTTTATCATAAATTATCCTCTGCCATTGCCAAAGAATATATAACGCGGTTTCTTTGTTTCAGGAATTTTTACATAAAAATTATTGGCTGTGTCACACTTAATAGTTGATATTTCATAAAAATGAACCAAACAGGTTATGCTTGGTTCATTTTTTCCGTTTAAGAGGCTAAACCCCTATTTGTTCTTATCAAATACATAAACAATATCTGGATAGCAGCAAGTCCCCTTAGGATTATTTACTGCACAGTTGCTATTCTTCATAGCGCCAGTCTTGTCGATCACTTCCTGGACGCTTCTAGCGCCATCTTGGATAGCATTGATGATGTCCTGCTCCGTTACATGATTGCAATAGCAGACGTATTCACCAATTACAACTTCTTCTTTCTCGGTTGATGCACAACCGCAACAACAGTCAGACATAGACACGTACCTCCTACAAAGATTTAATTATACCGAAACTCGGCAGCGGGCTGTTTATTCACGAACTCTAAAAAAACAGATCAAAAAATGCAGGAAGCATGTCATTAAATACAAAAGGCCGCAGTACCCGTTTCCCCCGGAAACCCGAACCTGCGGCCTTTTTTTATCTTATGAATGAAAATCCCAACGTGCTGATTGCGGTCAGTAAAATCGTCCAAACCAGAATGCCGACACTCATCCAAAGGAACAACCGTTTCGGAGAGGCACCCAACGAAATGCCGATCGCAGCCCCGAGCGATGCGCCCGTTAAAAGCGGAGACAGCAGTCCCAGCCCAACGACACCATATTTGTCCCAGATTCTGTAGATCCGCCCTTTTTCTTTCTGCTTTTTTTCTTTCCTCGCAAGCAGCCAGCTGCGAAGGCGATCGCCGACAGCAATCACCAGCAGCGCGCCGATCATAGCCCCCAGTGCGGACGCCAGGCCGTTGAGAAGCGGCGGAAGTTTTAAGGCGGTCCCTGCCGGAATCGCCGCCCACAGTTCCAGAATTCCAAGACCGGTAACGGTTATAAACTTAATCATGAGTTCCATAACAGGCTCCAATTTCAATATATTCGAATCTGTTTCCGTGCTCCGTGATTACACGTTCCAGATCTTTCAGCTTAAGGAACACTGTCGCGGTGTTATCATTCGGATGCACGCCGACCCGTTGGTTTCGCAGCAGGGACTTATCGATCAGCACCTCGACGCTCCGCCGTTCGTCATTCAATACCCCGAACGGGGTGACGGCTCCCTTGCTTAATCCGAGGTATGTCTGCAAGTCAGCTTCCGAGGCAAACCCAAGAGGACGGCTGTTTATTTTTGCGCTGAGCTCTTTAAGATCGACTTTCTTGTCCTGAGAAAGCATCAACAGCAGATAGCGTTTCTTTTTATCATCGCGCAGAAACAGATTTTTATTGATTTCCTTCTTGTTATTGAGTTCCAAAGCTTCCATTTCCTCGATCGTATGCATCGCGGGGTGCTCGATCAGCTCATATTCGATCCCTGCTTTTTTTAATTTTTCGAAAACAACTTGACGGCATTCCTGCATAGCATAAACCGGCCTTTCAAAAACTGCTTTTGCGTATATTTTAATAATACCTAAATTCCACGTGCATTTTTTATTAGCTTAAAAGAACACTATTTCAAGAAGAATTTAAACTGATACTCCCACATTGTAACATTATTTACCACCACCTTTCAATCTTTTTCAATAAATTATTGATTGCAACTTTGGAGTAAAGATACTTATTAAACCCTGCAAGTTATCCACAGAGCAACACTCGATTTTCAAGATGATATCTTTATTATACCAGACATTTTTCATACACTTCCTTGTACGGATAGTTTTCTGACAAATTCATAATTACAGTTCTTGCGGTTTTAATGATTTTGGCTGCAAGAAATACATACTTCAAACGAAAGGTCTTTATTTGCTGTCTGTATTCTGAAGGCTCTAAGGAATCAATCTTGAACAACAAAAACAGGTTATATGAAAGCATCATCATTTGAAACACCGCTTCATTTGCCCAAAATGATTTAAGTAAAAGATGACCCACCGCCATGTCGTATTTGGCTTCTTTAATATAGTTCTCAGCATTGCCACGTTTTTCATAGGATATAACTACTTTTTCAGAAAGCAATGTAGTGTTTGTCACAAAGAAAAAGTATTCGTACTCAGAGCCTTCTAAAAGTGATATTTGTGCTCTTTCTTTTTCTGGTTTCAGTACGCGAGACACAACAAACCTTCTGTCTTTCTCCCAGTTATCTAATTTTGTAAACAGTTCTGTAGTTTCTCTGCCTTCTTCACCTTTAACGAATACAACCGATGAATTCGTTGCTTGAGATGCAAGCGTAGAATAACTTTTGGCTTTAATTAAATATTTGCAACCAAGAGATTCTATCGTTTCAATAATTTTTTCATCAAAGTAGCCACTATCCATTCGAAATAAAATCTCTAAATCATCTGTTTTGATGTTGGCTACTATTTCTTTGATCATTTCAGATGCACCGTTAGCTGTGTAAGTATTGCCACTTCTTACAAATCCGGTGACGTAGGCTTTTAATTCGTCGCAAAATGCAAACTGGATATTGTAGCATCGGGTTCCTAGTTTCTTGGGATTATATCCTTTTGATGCACCTTCTTGATGACCTTCTACGTTGATTACACTACTATCAATATCAATCGTAATGGATGTCAATTTACTTTTAGTGAGCAGTTTTTTAAAGACTTTAAAATTAATGTCTCTAAACATTTGTGTTGTCTTAAAGGTGAAGTTTCCTAAAAACCGTGACACTGTTTCAGGTTCTTTTACGGAAATATCAAATTCATTAACGAGTGGATCATTTTGAAGGAGCTTTAGACGTTCTAGCTTGTCTATACCAATAAAGTGACCACAGATCATCGTCTTTATATGATTCATCTTGATTTTATTTGTGGAGTCATTATCAAATACGAGGTCATTTTCAACTAGATCAAAAATCTCATTACTTTTTGCGTTCTCAAGGAGAAGAAAAAGACCTGCATTTGATGTTAGATTCTTAGCTGTGAAATCAATTTTATTAATCATATTTTAAACCCCTTTTTCTGCTTTTGTTACTATTATTGTACCATATATCGACTCATAAAAGCTGATAATTCAACACATTTTTGAGCATTTTTCTTTCACCCAATGGGTGAAAGCTGAATTTTGAAGGAACGTATATTTATCAATGCTTTGAGGGTGGTTTATAAAGTACTGACGTAGAATCTCAGTATAAATAATCTTTGTTCGCATTTATCTAGTAATAAAGTATATTTGATTATAACATTGTTAGCCAATAAATATACCATTTTATATTCCAGTGGGAATCACGTCATCAATAAAATATTGCTTTCTCATTTTTGAGATACCAATAAACTGCTTATGACATTCCCACAAATCCATCAAGTAGCCAATAGGCATAAGCCAGACTTCTTCTTCCCGGCGATTCAATTGCACCGTTCCAAAATAAATAATTCGGGTAAAGAGTTCTTCCTCACTTACCCGACCGCCTCGTTTTTTGATTCTTCACTCTCCACATTTCTTTTGGTCCCCTTCAGCATGCTGGCCATAATAGCATTTTTGTACTGGGCCAGATCCAAAGGTGAGGTCAAAAGCTCCATCTCTTCTTCGGTTAAGAGTTCCTGCTTATTCTCTTTGTTTCTAAGATTGTGGATTAGGATGGACTGATTGGCCAGCAAAGTGATGAGCCACACCACTTCCTCCAAGGCCATTTCAAAGTTTTCTGTTTTCATGAGTTTTTCGCCAAGCTTCTCTAGCCCCCCATAGCGCTTGGCGATGGCTTTGGTTGCTTTCGTGGTGAGAATCAGCCGGTACTCTCTATCGCCAATGGTTATCGCTGTACTTCTTTCTTCAGAAGCTTCATCTACTTCCACTGGTTTTAATTCATTAGTCATAAGTTATCCTCCCATCCTTATTCTGAAACCACTACGCTAGCTACAGTAGTGGTTACGCTATCAGCACCGCTTAGGCTTAAAACACAATAGTAATAATAGGTACCGGCTACCAAATCAGTAGGAATGTCAAAGCTGGCCGCAGTTTCTCCATTGATAATCGTGCCGCCGGTGGCACTGTCCACCTCATTCTCGTACCATTGGTAAGTAACTGGGTTACTGGTATTGCTGCTGGCTACCACCGAGAGGCTCTCGGTAATGCTACCTGCGGTCACTTCCGTTGTGGCTGCTGGTTGAGTCGCAATGGTAATGGTGGGTGTTACCTCAGTGAAGTCGGGTTCATAAACAGATGTGAACCAATTGGTAATGATGGAAGCTGCAACTCCATCATCTCCTTCTGTCACTTCTGCTTTCCACGGGTGTTTATTTTCCCCATCAAGCTTGTTTCTTCTAAAGACAGTGCCTTCTATGGTGGGACTACTAAAGGTGATGGAATCCCCCTTGGTGGCCAGACTAGTTGCGGGAATACTGAAGATAACCCGGTAAAGCCAAAAGTAGCGATATCTTCCGTTGGATTTCTTAGCCCGAAACCCAATAGCTACCGGGCTGCCACCGTCCTCACTTCTGGAAACTACTACATTGTTACTGTCAATCTTACAGCCGGTTAGATCTTGAGCCACTGTAGGCCCTATATCATCTACGCCAAGGCTTAAAGATCCACTTTTAAACTCTTTGACTATTTCTGATGCTGCGTCATTGGCATAAAGTATCGCTTCAATAAGCTCTACACTTAGCTCGGCGGTCATGGCCTTGGCCAGTATTTGGGGGGTGCCATAAGTTTCATCACCATTTGTATCTTCAGTGATTTTGGCGTAATATAGCCGATCTAATCCTATGGTTGCCATGGTTTTATACCTCCATTTCGTATACCATCATTACATCTACGCAATAATGATGGTATTTTGTATCTTCTTCAAACCCGATGTATCTGCAATCGGTAATGGAAAAACCAGCCTCAAGGAGTAATCTTGTCAGCTGGTTTCGCCTATTTATATAGTTGCTTTTTGTGAAAAGAGAAAGTCTTACTTCCTCTAGTTGTGTTAACGGCCTATTATCAGCGTAAAGGTCAAGGATATCTGACATCGGAGTGATTACCAGATATTCATCTGGGGGAGCTTCGCTGAATATTCCGGTTTCAATAGGTATATCCAACGTTCCTAAGAGAGTATTTAATTCAGATAATATGCTCATATTCCTTTCAACTCCTGGTCCAGCTTTGCCTTCATCACTTCAATGCAGAATTTTCTGCCGGAAGATCTGGCTGGCTTTAAAAAAGGTTTTGGTGGTTGACCGCTTTTTCCATACTCAATGATGTTGGCAATCTTGGCATTGCTGTCACCATCACTTCTCGGCTCGGAAAACCCTATCTTAATATTATGGTTGCCCTTATTATCAAGTCGAGCCGGGGAGAGTCCTAAAGCAAGTTCTAGTTCTCCGGTGGAACGTGACGGGTATTTGGTGCCGCTTCCAATGGCAGCGGTTAAGTTTGATTTAATCTTATGAAGCATGACCACACCGCCTGCATCCAGAACTTTAGGAATAATTTCATCTGTCTTATCACCCAGTTTTGAAATCTTTAAGAGAAAATCTTCCGGCATTTTAACTGAGCAGCGTCCCATAATGCCAAGTCACCCCCTCATTTCTGATGCCACTACTTTTTTGGCTAAAACCTCTATATACATTCCACGATTCTTTATGTCCATCACACTTGTAACTTCATAGCGTCCGTCACTACAAACAATAACCATAGCAGTAGAGACTTCAACATCTGGTATCCTTCGAAAACGGAAAAGAGCATTGGCTTCAGAAAAGGCAGCCATGTTTGCCCATTTCTCGCTGGCATACCGATCTTCCTTATATGCTCTAACCGAGGCGATGATGGTATCTTTAACTGTGCTAAAACCTTCACTGTCTTTTGTTACTTCGGTTGTTATAAGGTCAATGAAGGTGTTCATTTTTCCAATGCTCATAGGCTACACCTTCCAATCCCGGTTAAGCCGCAAAAGCAAATTGACCGTATCCCGTGCGTGTTGTCCAGCTAATGCGCTGTCGGCAAAGAACCCCCCGGTGCCACCATCCCTACTTTCATAAAAATGGGAGGTAAGCATGATTACTGCTTGCTCGGTAGTAAGGGGCATTTCGTTATTGGAATAATAACCTTCCGATAGATGCTGGTAACTTTCAGCATAGGATATAGCGGCGGCGATATAGCTACTGAGAAGTTCATCATCCTTATCATGCTCTAAGATCAGATTAGCTTTAACTTTTTCAAATAGTGTCATCTCCGCCACCATCCTTTCTTTATTCTTCTGGAGCCACTATTTCCACCATAAATTCGGTTTCATCATAGCCGGAGGACCACAGCGTAAAGAGCTTAGGCGTTTCTATAATCTCATCGCATTTGAGCCACATGATGATATCTCCGTCTGTGCCGCCTACACTGGCTGCCTCTGTTACATCAGCTTGTGTTAGCTGATAACCGTTGTATTTGATTTTGGTGATATCAGAAAGTCCGGTAGATATTAAAATCCCTATCCATTTATGGATGCCCTGTGCGGGATTGGCGCTATCAAATTCCACTAGCTCCTCTACATCAACGGTAACAGTGATTATGCCATCGGCAATGGTTACATCACTGACCTGGCTTTGATTCGCGGTTATCGGCTGCCCTTCGGTAGCTATCGGTGCTTTCGCAACGGATACGTTCCAGGTGTCAAATTCCATGAAACCAGCATCCTTAAGCTTGGCCAGCAAGTCATTGAAGTTATCCTTTAGATCATTGACCTTGGCGGCGGTGCTGTTAGCCTGGTTTGAAGCTATAGGGAATCCTTTTAAAAATGCTCCTTCTTTAATCTCCAAAGAGCCACCCTCTATAACTTCCAAAATCCCGCCAATGACAGTTTTCTCGCCGCCTTGCTCGGTATAGTTTTTAGTGTTATAGCTCATCATTAGCACCCCCATTAAGCCTTCTGCTGCAAGACTTTAATTGCTTCAGGAAGAATCAGTTTCCCATCCACCCTTTGGCTGCCGAGAAAACCAACCTGACCTGTAGTTGCATAAAGCTCGTTCAGGCGTTTAAAGCTTCTTCCTTGTCTGTCGGCAATCCAGTAATACTTGAAATCACCGAAAGCGATAGTCCTGGCACCAGCTGCAATAGTAGGGGCATAAGCAGAGGTATAAACCGGCCGGTTAAGAAGAGTATCCGGAGTCCCAGCAGTTAATGAGGGCTGCCATAAATATTGCCCTTGACCATCTTTTAGTTTTCTTAAGACTTTAACGGTGGCGTCATTAAGGATGAATACCGCATTTTTCCTGTAGGGAGACTTAAGCGAATAGACTAAATCAATAACCTCATCTGCAGTAATAGCGTTATTTGCGGCAGCAGTAGCACCTATTTGCGCACCTCCGGTTGCGGCAAAGATGCCTGTAGGCTTTCCTTCACCGTCTCCTACAAGAAAGGCTTCTTCTTCCTTGGCTCCGATTCTTCTGGCAAACTCAGTTGAGATAAATTCCTCAATGTTAAACACACTGTCATTTAGGAGCTCTTCGGAAACTTTAATCATAGTACCCAGCTTGTAGGCTCCGATTGAAGCCTGACCAAATACTACATCGTCTTCGTCATAATCTTCACCTTCATCGAGCCAAGATGCGGTTCCTTTGGTGACTACAATGGGAATTTTACGATCCCCACTTGAAGTTTGAATGATCTTAGCCAGCTTACGGAAGATGTTTTCTTCTTCCAGGGTTTGAATAAGGGTTCTTTCAAACTCATTCGGCACAAGGTATCCGCCTTCTGATTCTTCGCCTATGGATAAAGCGTTTAGCACATCCTGTCTGGGGTTCTTTGAACGCATTACATTCCAGAAGGCTTTTTTGTATTCATCGCTGGCTCTGCCGGTTTTTTCATCCATATCTGGATTTACTGGCTTTCCGGTAAGGGGCATGTTGACAGGCTTATTAAGTTCAGCCTCTAAAGCCTCCTGTCGCTCAAGGCGGGTTATTTCCTTACCCAGATTAACAATGTCTGCTTCCATCTTGTCATAAACTGCGCCATCCTCAGCAGATATTAGACCGTCATTACCTCGTTTTGAATCAAGAAATGCTTTGGCTGCTTCCCAGGCTTTAGCCCGTTTTTCACGTAATTCAAGTATTTTACTCATGTTGGTACCTCCTAATATTTTAATAAATTAAGCCGCTCATATAGCGGCTCGGTGGACTGTTGGGGCATTGGTTTTTTCAGCTTGTCGAGAAGGGAATTTGCTACCGCTCTTCGACTAAATACAAAACTGTCTTGCGGCGGGCTTTCGCCGGGCTTAAACATAATGGCATCGGCAAAGCCAAGTTCAATAGCTTTATTAGCATTTAGCCAGGTTTCCGCATCCATCAGGTGTGAGAGCCTTGTCCTCGACAGGCCGGTTTTAATCTCATAGGCGTTGATGATGCTTTCTTTTACTTCATTTAGCATACCGATTGCTTTTTGCATTTCTTCACTGTCTCCAATGGCGATAGTGAAAGGATTGTGAAGCATCATTAGGGATGTGGGGGACATTAGAACTTTTGTTCCCGCCATGGAAATCACTGATGCTGCTGATGCGGCAATTCCGTCAATCTTAACTGTGACATTGCCCTTGTAGTCCATTAGCATATTGTAAATCTGTGCTGCTGCGATGCAATCGCCTCCGGGAGAGTTGATCCAGACAATGATATCTCCTTTGCCGCTTAACAATTCTTCCTTAAAGGCAGCTGGGGTCACATCATCTTCAAACCAGCTTTCCTCGGCTATCACGCCGTTTAGGTAGAGAGTTCGTGAGTCTGTATCTTCATCACGTACCCAGTTCCAGAATTTCTTCATTCATCTTTTACCTCCAATCTATAAAAATTGGTCTTTGCCTACCATATCAACCCTCGCCATACTTATTACTCCAATCCCCAGCCCGAGCTAAATCCACCATGTTGCCATTGCACAAGAATTTGTTTCCACCTAATTCATCAGGTATCAAGTCCATATCTTCTAATGCTCTTGCATCATTAGGGCACATAAAGCCATTCTGTATCCCTATTGCATAACCGTTCATTCGGCTAGTATAGTCGCCTCGAAGCAGCCCATCCACATTGAATTTGGCAAATAGAAGCTTCTTTTCATCAGTCCGTAAAAGAGAGCGGCTGATAGCCTGTTCCCAGCGGATTACCCAAGGGTCAAGGGTGTATTTTACAAACTCCAGTGACTGCTGCTCTATATTAGAGAAGCTCGATTTCTCAAGATCTCCGATCATATGTGGGGGTATCCGGAAAATTCGAGCTATCTCATTGATTTGAAACTTTCTCGTTTCAAGAAATTGAGCTTGCTCCGGTGATATGCCAATAGGCTGATATTTCATCCCTTCTTCTAAAACTGCTACCCGGTGAGCGTTACTGCTGCCTTGATAGGCCATGTTCCAGCTATCTTTTACCTTTTGCGGATCTTTAATTGTCCCCGGATGCTCAAGGACTCCTCCCGGTGCTGCACCGTTGGCAAAAAACTTAGCCCCATATTCTTCAGTTGCCATGGCAAGGCCAATAGCATTTTTGGCCATAGCTATAGGGGAGTAGCCCACAAGTCCATCAAAGCCTAAGCCAGGGATATGCAGCACATCGCTGGGCCTTAGGGTGACTGTCATGCCACTCATAGTTGGTGCTTCATCCTGGTAACGGGTGTAGGAATAATATAGATTTCCTTTAGAATCCCTATCTACCCTCATGCGATTTGGCATCAAAGGATAAAGGGCCAGGACTTCTCCTTTACCATTTCTTATTATTTGGGCATAGGCATTTCCCCATAAAAGCAGGTGGCTCATCAAGGTTTCCCTAAACACAAAAGAACTCATCTCCGGATTCGGCTCATCGTGGAGTAAAAAATACAGAGGATGAGAGAGGGCCTTTTCCTTGCCTTCGTTATCTGTGTATTTATATAGATGCAGGGGAAGGCCGGCTACAGCTTCAGCTAAAATTCTCACGCAGGAATATACTGCGGTCATTTGCATAGCGGTATGCTCGTTTACAGGCTTACCACTTGAACTGCCACCAAAGAAGAAACTATAGCTTGATCCTGGCGTTCTGTTTTCCGGTTTATCTCTGGCCTTGAATATATTTTTTAGTAACCCCATAGCATCATCCTCCTTAAAAATGGGCATAAAAAAAGCACCTCTTGTGAGATGCTTATCGATGTATTTGCTATTTGTATTTAGAACTTATTTTTATACACAGCTTTCAATTCAACATATTTTGATAAGTTCATTCCTTTGTTTACTTCCGTCTGATAAGATTCCTGCATCTGAGCTGCTTTCACCACATCAATAGGCTTGACTCCAGCATTACGCATTTCATCACCATATATAATACCAAAGAGATGAATCATAGTGGATTTGTTTGCGCCTTCGGTTTCATACATTTCTTTGAGTTTATTTCCTAATTCTAATAAGGTCATTGCTTCACCTCCATATAAAAATCTGTAGCTTGTAGGGATAATAGCAGCATATCATAAATATTCGTAGCTGTGTTATGATTTTATAGAATCATAGGACGGTTGCAAATTAGAATATTAATAAACCTCTTTCGTCATACACAGAGGAATCCATACCGCTACCACAGCGAATTGCACGGTCGAGCGCCATAATAGTTGCTACAGCACCGTCTATCTTCTCACTGGATTTTTCTTTATCCGGCTTAATGTTGCCTGCTGGGTCAGTTCGAATAAATATATTATCAATCATCCAGCGGAGCACTGGATGCCCGCCATGGGCAAGCTTTTCTTCAAGTGTTAATTTCATCAATTCTTTAGTAGGTGGACTCATATCCCTAAACCCCTGCCCAAAAGGGACGACAGTAAAGCCCATACTCTCAAGGTTTTGAGTCATCTGCACAGCACCCCAGCGGTCAAAAGCGATTTCTCGAATGTTGTAGTCTAAGCCTAATTCTTCAATAAAGGTTTCTATGAAGCCATAGTGAACAACATTGCCCTCGGTAGTTTTTAGGAAACCCTGTCGCTCCCATAGGTCATAATTAACATGATCCCGTTGGACACGAAGGTTAATGTTTTCCTCTGGTATCCAGAAATAGGGGAGGATGCTGTATTTATCATCTTCATCAACCGGAGGAAAGACTAGTACAAAGGCTGTAATGTCGATGGAGGATGAAAGGTCAAGACCTCCATAACAAACTCGCCCTTTTAGTTCTTCCGGGTCAACCTTAAAAGCGCAGGCGTCCCACTTATCCATAGGCATCCAACGTACCGCCTGCTTAACCCACTGGTTAAGCCTTAGCTGCCTGAAGCTGTTTTCTTCGGCAGGGTTTTGTCTTGCTGATTCAAAAGCAGCTTTAACCTTATCCATGCCAACTGTAATGCCAAGAGAGGGATTAGCCTTTTTCCATACTTTCGGATCCGTCCAATCATCCTCCAAGGCGGCTCCGTAGATAACAGGGTAGAAGGTAGGGTCGGTTTTCCTGCCATTAATAATATCTACCGCCTTTTGATGTACTTCCCAGCAAATACTATTCTGGTTATCCCCAGCAGTGGTTATGAGGAAATACAGCGGTTGCATCCTCGCATCCCCGCTACCCTTGGTCATAACATCATAGAGCTTTCTATTGGGCTGAGTATGCAGCTCATCAAAAACTACCCCGTGGGTGTTAAAGCCATGCTTGTTTTTTACATCAGCAGAAAGCACCTGATAAACGCTGCCTGTGGGCTGATAGATGAGCCTTTTCATGGAGTCAAGGATCTTAACACGCTTAGCTAGTGCCGGGCACATTCTGACCATGTCCGCCGCCACGTTAAAAACGATGGAGGCTTGGTTTCTATCGGCGGCACAGCCATAAACTTCGGCCCGTTCTTCACCATCGCCACAGGTAAGAAGGAGAGCAATAGCTGCAGCCAGTTCTGATTTTCCCTGTTTTTTTGGAATTTCTACATAAGCTGTATTAAACTGCCTATATCCATTGGGCTTTAAAGTGCCAAACACATCCCGTACAATCCGCTCCTGCCAGTCTATAAGTTCAAAGGGCTTTCCCGCCCAGGTGCCTTTGGTGTGGTTAAGAGCCTGGATAAATGAAACTGCGTAGTCGGCGGCATCCTTACAATAAACTGAATCCTTGGCCATAAACTTAGTTGATGTGTATTTTTTTAGTTTTCTGATAAATGCCGCCTCCTTTCATAAAAAAGAGCCTTCACTTGAAAGCTCCTTGCTTTTGAAACCTGCTTACGGTATTTCACCGGTCAAAATAAAATGGCAGTATTCACCCTTGTTTTCTTCCAAATATAGAACTAACTCGTAAAGGCCCAGGCGGTTAGCTTCGCACTGGACACTATTGACATCAAACATATTGGTAACGCCACTGTCTCTAATCGCCAGTATTTGCTTTTTAATCTCTTCATTCATACCTAACTTCCTCCGTTTCAATGGAATCCTCGGTGGCTTGGCGGAGTATTTCCACATCAAAACCTGCTGCCTTGTAGCCGTCAAAGATAACGGAATAATAATAGCTGTTGGGCTGACCAAGGGGCCTTCCTTCATTCATAATGTAGACCATGGCCTTGACAGTCTTTCCGTTTAGCTCAATCTCCACTGTTTCCTTGTGATAAAGATAGGGCCAGCCCTCGTAGCGATCTAAAGCCGCCTCGTCTGCCTCAGTTATTTCCCACATCAACACCGGAACGCCAGCGCCTTTTGAAGGCTCCACTGTCGCCACAGCGCCCCCGTGGGGCCCCTTAAAAAGCAGCCTCCAGTCCTTCATCGAGGTTGCCCCGATAACCCTTGCTGTGGGGCACCTGTGTGCCATTTGGGCAAGATTTAGGTTTGAGCCATAAGCAATATATAGTTTTTTTGCATCCATTTTAAAGTTCCCCCTTTTTAAATCCTAAGGGCAGCTTAGGCTGCCCGAAATCGCCAGGCTGATGAGCCGGTTAAGTTTTTGGTTAAGTGCTCGCGGCAGTTTTTGAACTCTTCCCCGATAAAGCCTATCCGGTTTAGGTAAGTCCGCATGGCGAATTTTTCGTTTTCGACTTGCGGTTTTTTGGCTGAGGCGAATCTTTGGGTTAAGGCTTGGTTGTTTAAAGCCAAGGCTAAAACTATGTAGCTTCTGATTTTTCCTGCATGGAGCTCTGAGTTAAAGCCCCTAAGCTCTACTGTGTGGTGGCCGGTGAAAAAGCTGTGTAAGTTCAGGAAATGGTAGCGGCTGTTGTGATAGTGGGTTTCCCGGCTTTCGCTATAGCCTTCATACCAGATGTCTTCAATCTCCCTCATGGTGGTCGGCTTTTTTCGGTTTAGCTTTTCCACTAAAAGGCTATCCATCTTCTTGCAGTACCTTGCCCTCTGTGGCGCTATCTGCAAAGCCTTGTAAAAAAGGTCGTTCTTGCTGGCGATGATGTTGACGAAGTTTCTAATGCTTCTTGGGGTATGGTCGGCCCCGTCAAGATGGATGTGGATGCCGCAGCTGCTGTTGGCGAAAGCTCCGGCTTTCCTGAGCTTTCTCACCAATTCTTGCAAGGTTTCGATGTCCTCCTCGTAGGTTAAAATGGGGCTTACCAGCTCTACGCTGTATTCTTTGCCAGCTTGGACTTTCTGCCGACCTTGTTTCTTTTGGCAGATGATGCTGCCATCATACATGAATTTCCAAACCCGGCCATCTGCTGTTTTTACCTTCTTGGTGTCGTAGTAGGTGCCGCCTTCTTGGTAGGTGCCTTGTAAAAAATCTGCTGCAATCCGGGCTGCCTTTTCCCTTGTAATTCCTGTCATCTCGATTTCAATGCCGTACCTGGTTTTTAGCATGTTTCTCGCTCCTTTTAAAGTGTGTATTCCCCTTGGGGTAGTTACATATATCACTCTAAAAGGCTTATATAGCAAGGCAATTATGCGATAATTTCAAAGTATTTACACTTCAATTTTCCGGCATTCATCTTCCCCCAAAGCCACCCCTAAAGAGCTGCCGGAGTCCCAGTTCACATGGATAGTACCTATATCATCCACACCGGTAACAGTGCCTTTTGTCCCTGGCTGAAGCTTAGTATAGGGGTCATTCATTTTAACGAGCATAACCCTTGTGCCAGGTGGATAATAGCTTCTAAGCTGTTTTAGCAGCTCTGGGTGTATTTCTTTTATCATTTTGTCGCCTCCTCATTAGCTGGCTGCCCATTTTTAAACGCTGAGCTACCGGTTAGTTTACATAAAAGAATTTTGCGTTCCATCTTGTATTTCGGTCCTATGAAGCCCAGCCGCAGGAGAAAACAGCGGAAAGCGTACTTTTCATTTGCCACAGCCTTTTCTGTGGCATTAACCCTCTTTTGCCTTTTGGCCATATCTGCAAGAGCCGCAATGAAATGGGTATAGGCTTTGATTTCGTCCGCTTCCAAGCTCCCAATAAACCAAGGAAAACTAATTGTTTCCTCCTCAGCTAAGACCGGAAGGTAGTTTACCCCCAGTGCCTTTTTAATCAAGGTTTCTTTGCTTTTGATTAGCCCTTTAAGATTTTCCAGGGCTACTTCAGTAAAATCTATCTTTGGTAACTCAATTGTTAAAGAAGAGAGCGCATCCTCCGGTGAGTCATTAAAGGAGGGTTCCTCATAGTCCCTATAAGGACTCATATTGCCGCCAAGGGAAACTTCGTATGGGATGTGCAAACCTTCTGGAATCGGCTCAGCCTCAAGAAGCGGCCTATCGTATTCTTCGCTAACAGCCTTAAAATCATGAAGTCCTAAAAGATCTGCAACAAGTTCTGGATTATCTTCGCCTTCTAGCACACCATTTCTATCAATGATGTAGATTCCTATCTCGTAGGAGAAAGTAGGTACACCCAGGTATTTTGGGGAAGTGCCAAGTTCCTGGGCGATAGCCTTTACCAGTGCCTTGCGTTTTGGACCTGTAACACTGTAGTTAATTTTCATTTTTCCATACCACCTTTCTATTTTGCTAGTAACATATATCACTCTAAAGGTTGTAAATAGCAAGGGGTATGTGAATTATATTTTGGTTTTGTCGCTCGGTCCACAAACTTCAAGGTATCTATATTCGACATTGTCACGCAAAAGAAATACACCGTCAGAGTTACCAACCTGCTCAATGTAACGCTTTACAATGACATCACAAAACTTTTCATCAAGCTCAATCATGTAGCAAATCCTCTCAGTCTGTTCGCAGGCAATGAGGGTGCTGCCGGAGCCACCAAAGGGATCAAGGATGATACAGTTAGCGAGGCTTGAATTTAAAATAGGATGGGCCACCAATGCTATCGGCTTCATAGTCGGGTGGTCTGCATTCTTCTTGGGCTTTTCAAATTCCCAGATAGTAGTTTGTTTCCTGTCTGAATACCAGTTGTGTTTACCCGCCTTTTTCCAACCAAAGAGTACAGGCTCATGTTGCCATTGGTAGGGAGACCTACCAAGTACCAATGATTGCTTTTTCCAGATGCAGGTGCCGGAAAGATAAAATCCAGCGTCAGAAAAAGCCTTTCTGAAATTTAAACCTTCCGTATCCGCATGAAATACATAAATAGAAGCATCCTTGGCCATCACAGCTGCGGCGTTTTTAAAGGCCGCAAGCAGAAAATCATAGAATGCTTCATTTTTCATATTATCGTTTTTAATTTTACCGGCGGTTCCTTCATAGTTTACATTATATGGAGGGTCCGTTACTGTTAGGTTAGCAAGCTTTCCATCCATAAGAAGGGTATAAGTATCCTCTTTTGTAGAATCACCGCAGACAAGCCGATGTTTTCCCAAAATCCATAGATCACCCGGCTTTGTAGTAGCAGGCTTTTTAATTTCTTCATCTACATCAAAATCATCTTCTTTGATCCCATCCTTTAAAGAATCCTTAAATAAGGCATCTAGTTCAACAGAATCAAAACCGGTAAGGGATACATCAAAGTCAGATCCTTGCAGGTCGGCAATCAAAAGCATCAATTTATCTTTATCCCAGTCACCGCTTATTTTATTTAAGGCAATATTGAGTGCTTTTTCATCAGCCAAATTCATATCCACAACAACGCAGTCAATTTCCTTTTGTCCTAGTTCAACCAGTACTTTAAACCTTTGATGGCCGCCTATGATATTGCCCGACCTTTTATTCCATAAAATAGGCTCCACATAGCCGAAGGTTTGAATAGAGCGTTTTAATTTCTCATATTCCGGATCCCCGGGTTTTAAATCTTTTCTAGGGTTATGCTCAGCTGCTTTTAGTTTATCTACAGGTATCCGTTCCAGTTTCAATGCATTTTCCATTTCATACCTCCAATTTCCGAGCAGTTTCTCCAGTGAAGCTTTCCCAGCGTTTCACAATCAGATCACAGTAGGAAGGAGAGAGTTCCATCCCGCAGCATTTTCGCCCCAGCTGCTCCGCCGTCATAAGAGTAGTGCCTGAACCGGCAAAGGGTTCATAGACAACATCACCGATATCGGTAGTTAACTTTATAAAAAATGCTGGGAGCTTAACTGGAAATACCGCCGAGTGTTTTAACGAGTCCTGGTTACCGGGAATGGCAAGCACATTACCGGCCCTAGCAATTCCCTTTTTGAATTTACCGCTGACGCTGATATTACCTGATTTGCCTTTGGATTTATTGGTCCTACTGGAAACTCGAATCTGAGCAGATACTTTTCCCACATCCCGAGGTTTGAATTTGATTTTTTCGGACCGGGTAAAGTGAAAGACATCTTCATGCATATCTACCAGATCAAAGGATAAGGTTTTAAGCTTTTCTTCATCGGCTTCCACAAACTGCACCATCCAGTCGATTTCTTCTTTCTTGGTAAAGAAGTGTACCGGCTCAAAGTCATTTCTTAGGCGATTAGGCCACCCACCGGGAAGGCCGGTCTTAGTCCAGATAAGCTGATCCACATAGCGCCAGCCAGACTCGACCAAGGCAATTATGGTTTTAAATACATAAAGAGAGCGCTGGCCCTTTTCTACATGTTCCTTGATGTTGACAAAAAAGGAGCCGCTATCTTCTAATACCTTATAGACATTTTGGGCCACTTGCAAAAACCAAGCAGGGTAGTCATCTGAGGGTATGCCGCCATAATCATCTTTTCTTTGCATAGCGTAAGGGGGAGAGGTAATAACACAATTAGCTTTTTCCCCGGCCATTAATTTTTCTACTGATTCTATATCGGTGCAATCGCCACAAAGCAGACGATGCTTCCCTAAAAGCCAAATATCCCCCGGTTCGGTTATAGGTTTAGCGGGGGCTTCTTCAGCAAAGCCATCTTCTACAACTTCCTCTTTTAGGCCCAAGAGTTCACTGATCTCCTGATCATCAAAGCCGGTAAGAGATACATCAAAGGCAGCGGCATCAAATTCAGCCATTAGGCTCGCTAACTTATCCTCGTCCCAGTCTCCCTGGATTTTATTAAGGGCAATACTTAAGGCTTTCTCCCGGGTTTCCTCTAAATCAACCACTACACAATCAACTTCAGCTAGCCCTAAATCTATTAATACTTTTAATCTTTGATGGCCGCCTACTACATTGCCGGTCTGTCTGTTCCAGATAACTGGCTCTACATAACCGAACTCAGAGATGGAACGCTTTAGCTTCTCATATTCTTTATCACCAGGTTTTAAATCTTTACGGGGGTTATATTCGGCAGGGATAAGCTTTCCTATTTCAATCTTTTCTAATCGCATATTTATCCACCGCCTTTTTTAGTTCCTCGTATTGATTAACATCCTCCCAGGGAAAAAGACAGCTATTGAAATGACCGTAAACAGCAGTATCGGAATAAATTACATTTCGTAACCGCAGCTTCTCAATAATCGCAGCCGGTCTAAGGTTAAAAACCTCCTGTGCTGCAATGGTTAACACTTCATCTGAGACCGTTCCTGAGCCAAAAGTGTTAACTGAAAAAGCCACCGGGTTTGCTTTGCCGATGGCATAAGAAAGAGCGACCTCGCACCTGTCTGCAAAATCGCTCCATACAATATGCTTTGCTATAAATCTCGCCATGTATGCGCCACTTCTATCCACCTTAGTGGGATCCTTGCCACAAAGGGCTCCACCGCCGTGGGATGCAAGACCCCCATAGGTATCAACCATAATTTTTCTGCCCGTTAAGCCTGTGTCCGCCGCAGGACCGCCAATAACAAATCTGCCGGAAGGGTTAATGAGAATTTCCGTGTCATCATCAAAGGGAAAATCCTCAAAGCAGGGCCAAAGGACATGGTTTAAGATGTCTGCCCTAAGCTCCTTTTGAGTTTTATCCTTATGGTGGTGAATTGAAATTACTATAGTTTTAACCCTAATCGGTTTATCTCCATTATATTCCACAGTAACCTGAGCCTTACCATCCGGAAATATTCCCTTTATTAATTTACCTTTCCTGGCATCATCCAGTCTTTTCACTATTCTATGGGAAAGCAGGAGGGGGAGGGGAAGCATTTCCCGAGTTTCCTTAGTTGCATAACCATATACGGTGCCTTGATCCCCGGCACCGATAGAACCATAAGGATCACTAATGCCGTTTCTTGTTTCTAAAGCTGTATCCACACCTGCAGCGATATCGGCGCTTTGGCGATTCACGAATACATAGATCAAAAACTTAAGGGGGTTATACCCAACCTTTCTTAGGACATTTCTTATAATAAAGCGAAAGTCTATTTTATCGCTACAGGTGATTTCACCCGCCACGATAATTTTGCCTTTGGTAACCATTACTTCGCAAGCTACCCGGGATGCTTTGTCTTTACGAAGGCAGGCATCGAGGATGCTATCTGCGATTAAATCACATAATTTATCGGGATGCCCTATGCAGACACTTTCTGCTGTTAGATATCGTTTCATATTCATAAAAATATCTCCAATCATAAAAAATTCTTATTTTTAAGTTGACACTTATGCGGGTCGGTAGTACAATATTGTTATCAACTGGTTAGGTAGTACAATTAAAAGGGGGAATTAAAATGCCACGTAAAAATTACATGACAATTAATGCTCATGAAACAGTTCAGCAAATGTTCGATGAATTTGTATCCCGTAGGAAGGTGCAAAAAACGGTTGCCTTAAATGACATGCTTGAAATGTATATGCTTGCTAAAGATGAAGACCTATATATGGAGCTTAAAAGGAAATATCTAAACATTGAAACCGTTAAACAAATGTTATCCGATAGGGATAGTGATTCAGTTCACGATGCCGAAGAACTATTTATATTTATTAAACTGAGTTTTTCATATGACAACAATGGTAATGAATACGATGGCCACGAAACTATGCAAGCTTACATATCCGATGAAGCAATTCGTGGTTATACTTGGTTTTCAACCCAGGCCCTTTATTATGGGATGTCCCAAAAGAGAGTTGATGAATACAATAAAGCTATAAGTTCGGGGAAAAAAGTAACACTAATATTTGCCATAGGCGAAAAAGCCGGAGGTAAAAATGATATTGCGTACAAAGCTGAAATTGTGGAAATCCTTTCCTACAAACAGCCAGAAACCTTACCATCAAATGATTATCCTTCCTTATGGCATGGTGAAAGCGCCAGAATATGGATCAAACTTAAAAATATCCAGGTGGAAAACACCCTTACTGCTAGGCTGTTTGAGGTAACTTCAACCGGCGCTGATCTTCAAGAAGTTATAAATAAAAGCCAATACCATTTTGGATATGTGAATTTAAGGTAATGTCCAAAGGCAACTACTAAACCAGTTGCCTTTTATTTGCCCCTCCGGGCAGTGAGCAGACGTTCCATAACATCATCTTGTGGATTTGCCCCCTTATATTCACCGACGCAATTTTCCCTAACGATTTGAAAAATCTCATACCATAATCGGTTAGTTTGGGTCATATAGTTCTGACCCATAGCCACATAGGGACTTTGAATAGCGTTACCCGTTGTTGGATGCTTGGCTAAAAAGCCATATTCAGTTATTGCTTCTTCGCATTGAATCCATCTGGCCACACTCATGGCATAACGTTCAAGAAGCTGAGGGGAGACGAGGGAAGAACAACCTCTTTCATCTAGCCACTTCCAAGTGGTTTTATATATTTCCCCCGCTACCAGTGCCTTGCCATCCTTTTGGATAGCCTCAAGCATTTTATTTGGCTCTGGCATTTCCCGACCTTTAAGGTCTGCTGTATTTGTAAATTCCATAACCATAAGCTTCCTGCCGCCTGGGTTACCTTCAGCGATTTTATCAGCTAAGGGCTTCTTTTTTGCCCCAGATCCAATTCGAGCACCGCCTCTATTAGTGCCGTCTTTGGCCATATTTTCATCACCTCATTTTTCTCTTGCCCTATTCCCCCCTTTGAAACTGCGTTTTTTTACGCAAAGCCCCCCGCCGCTGTCCGCTAAAAAAGGTTTTAGAGATTTGACCTCCCCCACCGGTCACCGCTTTCAGCAGTGATTCGGGAGTGGCAGGATTTACAAAGAGACATGAGGTTGCTCTTCTCGTTTCCTCCGCCCTTCGATAGGGGAAGGATGTGATGGACTTCCTCAGCAGGGGTAAGCCTGCCTTGCCTTTGGCACTCTTCACAAAGAGGGTGGGCCTTGATGTATCTATCACGGATGCGTTTCCATGCACGACCGTATCGTTTGTTGGATTCAGGGTCACGTTGATGTTTGTTGTAATTTCTATTCATAGTTTTTTGGTGTTCAGCGCAGTATTGCCCGTCATTGGCGAGCCGACCGCAGCCGGGGTAAGAACAGGGTCTTTTAGGCTTCCTTGGCATTTTCTCACCTCAATTCTGGCATAAGAAAAGCCCCCGCAGATTTTTCCGCGAAGGCCCTGGATCTTTATATTTATCTACCCTGATAGTATCACAAAAGCAATACTGACAAACAGTGACATTAGGTGACAACTTTAAGGAATTTGAATTATTCCAACCGCATCATCGTGTATTCGGTAGACATGCCGCACGTTATATCCCATATCAACAGCGATCTGTTCCCAAGTATCAAAACAAAGGTATCGTTTCTCAAGGAGAGTCTGATACTCAGTGTTATTGACTGTCTTAATGACTCCTACAATCTCCCGCTTTAAATCCACTAAACGATCAATGTCATTATTTATTTCTGCTTGCAGGTCCACGATTTTAGCCACTGCATCTGCCATTTTGGATGTTGCCCGGTTAGGATTCTTCGGCATACCAGTAAGAGTGGATGTCGCTTTTGAAGCAAGCTCGTTAAGTGAAGCCACCTGTTCTAATTTACTATTTATCCGTTGGTCCAGGCGATATGCCTGTTCGAGATATTCCTTTGCCGTCATCATATAACCTCCCCCTTAAGTTTTTCTATAAGCATCTCAGGGTCAACTGCAGTAAGCGATGCGTACCAGTCGGAACGGAAAAACCGCTCTACTTCACGTTTTGTATATAAAGCAGACTTATTCTTGGGATGCTTTTTCAGTTTTTTAAGTGAGTCGCGGTAGTCCCTGACAGCCCGCAGGATGATGGCATTTGCCAGCATTTCATAGGGATCCTTCATGCGGTTTTTCTCCTTTCCGTTAGATTTATCTTGACTGCATTAATAAGGTCGGACTGGGTTTTTTCTTTTTTGCGAATCGCCGTCATAACCTGTTCATCAATGGTTCCTTTGGCAACGATGTGGTGGATAACCACCGTGTCCTTCTGACCTTGCCGCCATAGACGGGCATTGGTCTGCTGATATAACTCAAGAGACCAGGTAAGGCCGAACCAGATGAGGGTGGAACCGCCGCTTTGAAGGTTTAGTCCATGTCCTGCAGAAGCAGGGTGAATAACTGCAATCTGAATATCCCCACGGTTCCAATCAGCGATGTCCTTTGACGTTTTGATCTGTCTAACATCAAACCGTTTGCAGATTCGTTCAAGGTCGTGGTTGTACCAGTAAGCAATAAGCACAGGCTTGCCGTTTGCACCTTCAATTAAATCTTCAAGGGCATCCAGCTTGCGGTCATGGATTAGATGAGCCTTACCATCCTCATCATAAACAGCACCGTTTGCCATCTGCAGGAGCTTGCCGGAAAGAACAGCTGCATTCATTGCATCAATCTCATCATTTTTTAGTTTAATGACCATGTCCTCGCGGAAGCTATCGTAAATATCTCGCTCAGTTGGACTTAAGTACACCGGCACCTCATTTATCACGCATTCAGGCATTTTTAAGAAATCAGTAGATTTCATAGAAATGGTAATGTCGGAGATGAGTCTGTATATAGCTTTTTCTGCACCCGGTAGGGGCTTGTATGAAAAGACCATCTGCTGGTTTCTTTTATCTGGGGTAAAAAAATTATTACGGTAATGGGTGATATACCTGCCAAGTCTTTGACCCATGTCGAGGATACGAAACTGCGCCCATAAATCCATAAGTCCGTTGCTGGATGGAGTACCCGTAAGACCCACAATGCGTTTTATCTTAGGTCTTACTTTTAAAAGGCTTTTAAAGCGCTTGGCACTGTAGGATTTGAAGGAGGATAACTCATCGATTACCACCATATCGAAGTCAAACGGGAGATTGCTCTTGCTCACAAGCCAGTCTACATTTTCACGGTTGATGAGGTAGATATCTGCTTTGGCCACGAGAGCGTTTCTTCGTTCCTGTTCTGTGCCGATTGCCACGGAATAGGTAAGGCTGTGAAGGTGATCCCATTTTTCGATTTCAGCAGGCCATGTATTTCTAGCTACCCGGAGGGGCGCTATAACCAGGACTTTATGTGCATCGAATCGGTCAAAGAGAAGGTCGATTATTGCTGTCAGAGTAATCACGCTTTTGCCAAGGCCCATATCAAGTAGAATCGCTGATACCGGATGCTCCAGTATGAAGTTGGTTGCATATTTCTGATATTCATAAGGACTGTATTTCATCAAGCACACCTCCAATCTGCTCCGCACTGTCAATGCAGTAAACTAAAAAGCCAAGTCGCTCTAACTGCCTTTTTCTGCGTACTTGCAATGGTCGCATTTTTCTCCCCGGCGCTTTAAGTTCAATAAAGGCTATCTTCCCATGGGGTAATAGCACTAAGCGGTCAGGCACCCCATTGATACCGGGGGTAGTAAACTTAAATGCGATACCTCCCATGTCTTTTACTGCTGCCATCAGTTTTTGCTCTATATATTTTTCAGTCATTTTTACCTCCCATCTGACACAAGAACACAAGTTATCACAACTTTCCCCTATATTTACTTACGCGCGTGCGCGTGCACGTGCACAGGTTTCTATTCTGTATCTATAAAAAGCATTTTGAATATAAGGGGAAAAGTTGTGTTGTGACGGATTCTTGTGTTCTTTATCCTCCATATTGGTAAAGCCGCTGCCTGCCGTAAATGGGCTGACGCTTAATAATCTGAGTTCGCTCCCATCCGGGCATTTGAGCCATCATTGCTGCAATACCGTAGCTGTCTGAAGGTTTAAGTTCTTGCAGACTTTTGCCAAAACATTCGCACCATATTTCAGCGTTGCTCACCTCGGTTCGGACAATGTTTCCGGTACGTTCCGGACTTCCGAACTCGTTTCCTGACAGGTAGTTCCGACGGGCGAACAGGTCCATATCGTTCCAATCATCTGGCAGTCTGGCATTTAGGTACTCTTCAATCATGCCAACACGCTCATCCGCCTCCAGAGCAGCTTTTTGTTCCTTTTCGGCTTCTTCCAAAATGCCGCCCTCAAGATACAGTTTTTCGCCGGATTTCCATATTTCTTTGGCTTCTGCCCAGAATTGACGTCTGTATTCTTCGGTAAAGTCCCATGTTTTTTTCTGTTTTTTCTGATGCACTTTGATTATCCAGAAACGGCGGTTGCCGGTAATATCGCGCAGGTAACCACGCTCGCCATTAACAGTGGCTATTATAATGCACTGCCTTGGATGGCTCTCCACAACTTTGCCGTAAGATGGGCGGTACTTGTCATCAGATGTGGAAAGAAAGGCTTTGACCTTTTCTATGTCAGCTTTCTTCATGCCCGCAAGTTCTCCGATTTCAACCACCCAAAACCCCTGAAGCTTTTCGGCACCTGACTTATCGTCCATATCGGTGAGGGAAAGGGTTTCCGAATAATAATCTGCTGTTACAAGGTCTTTTACAATCGTGCTTTTGCCAATTCCCTGATCTCCGTCAAGCACCGGAACGCAGTCAAATTTTATGCCCGGGACATAGATTCGTGCCACAGCAGCTGCGAAGGACTTTTTAGTAACTGTTCGGATATACTCTGTGTCATCAGCTTTTAGATAATTTATGAAAATTTCTTCTACACGTTTTACACCATCCCAGGTGGGAAGGGAGTCAAGGTAGTCCCTGATGGGGTGAAAGCGCCTGTCGTCAGCTACCTTGGTAAATGCAACATCATGGTTTCTGCTTGAGAAAGGAAGGTAGCGGATATCAATCATTGACTTAAGTTGCGCTGTATCGGCATCCCTCCAGAAACTGTTGCCTTCCGGTCTTTCCCACGGGAGCGGTCCCGTGACCTGAATGCGGTTTGCCAGTTCGTTATATGCAAAGTTTCTAAAATCAGGATCGTTGTTAAGAATAAGATTGAGGTTATATACGCTGTTTTCGAGAAGGCTAGTTCTCGGCTGATATCTGAGCTTCGTCCTCCAGTCATCGCCTATTTCAGTAAAATCAACCTCGGCCTCCTTAAGACGCTCTTCAGCTGCAAAGATTTTTATTTCATCAAGCCCCATGGCGAACTCGCACATATCCTTGAACGATTTTTTATCATCATCGCCGAACTTATGAATACGGACTATATCAAAGGCATTGCAAAGTTTAAGGTAGGCAGGATCTTTCGCGTGGTGACTATAGACAAATTTACCCCCGTCTTTTATTTCAACGCCTGCCATACTGCTTGATTCTATAAGGTGATATCTGTTCTCATTTTCTGTCGGCTCATATACATCAGCCAGAAACGCTTCAATTGCTTTTGAAATGGGGGAGTATACCCTGTTAAAAAGACCTACGATCCCTTCCTTTTCGAGAGGATTCTGTACCTTTTGGATAGACACCGTATTTGCCTTGCTTTCCCTTGGTGAAGTCGGCAATCTTGTAGGGTCTCTCCATTCGGGGTGGGCTTCTAAAATTTCATCAGGGTTGAGCCATTTTTTATCTGTTTCCTTGTATACAAAGTCTCCATTGGACGGGGTGGAAGGCCAGTACATTAGCTGGTTTGGCTGATAGGAACATTCATCGAAATAATCGATTCCGAGCATTTGCGCAAGGTATCTTGAAACCGCCACAAATTCTTCTGGCGTAACATCCCTTGTCAATGGGAAAATTAGCCGAACTCTCGGATTATCCGCGGTGCTGCTATGGGTTGAATAAAGGACTGATGTATAAGGGGCGATTGACTCATAGTTTTCAAGGAAAGCTTTATCGATTCTATCACCGTCTAAAGCAATCATAGAGCGCAATTCTACGGTATCGATTTTTCTACGGCCGCCTTTCAAAGCTCCTGCGACGAAACCACCATGGTCCTTTGCATTATCCTTTTGAGCCTTATTGAATCTTGAATACTCTTCGGCGGATTCAGGGGTGCGTATGGTAACTTTTAACCTTTCCTTTAGTTCATCTAAAGAGATGGTTTTATTGACCCACTTTTTTGCCTGCCGGCTGCTGCCGTAGGCAATAGCTAATTTTCGCATTTAGAATCCCCCTTTGAAACTATCACCATCTCGGATTCAGTTAGGAATTTATAGTCTTTCGAGGAATACATAGTATTGTTATTGAAACGGTTCTTGCCTTTCAGATAGGGTTTGATCCAGATACGTTTTCCCGAACGGCAGATTCTCCAATGCCCTGCAACACCCCAAAGTGTTAGCGTTATTTCATGTTTGTTGTGGTTGGTAGCAGTTGGCAAGGACTCATCCTTATCAAGCGTAATACTGATAAGCCGCTGCACTTTAACGACCTGCGTATTTTTTGCAGGTCTTTTTCTCGCTTCTAAAATCTGGTTCCGTGGAAATTTTGTATGCCTTAGATGCACGAATTCTGGGCGATGTATCAGCCGAAATTGAATACCATTCCATAGCCAGCCAAGCCATGCATATATTCCGGTTAAACTCTTGTGGTCATATAGTTGCTGACCGCTCAAGTCATTGAGAGACCAAGGAACGATATGAAAACAATTGCTTCCTTTGTCGGTAGTAAACAGGGCTGTGCCGATATCTTCATAACCACCGCCATAATGCGCGCCAAAATGAAAATGCAATTCACATGCGACTGTGTCGTACTTATCTGTAACAAATTCCGCATCGATTCCATAGATGCACAATTCCTCGTCGTCCGGATTTGCTACTTGTGCGATATTATGGAGTTCGTCAGGCATTTCCTCAAGTAATAGAGATATTTTAAACATTGGAAGTGCTGCTTCTGAGGGAGCAATAAGGTCGCACGCCTTACCAAGGTCATGAAGATCTTGAGCAATTTTAGAATCAAGAATCACACTGTCAGGCCCGGGCAGCAGTGATTTTTGACCAGTAGCCTCATAGATGGTGCGATCTTCACCAACGGAAATATCCCATACAGTTTTAGGTGCGATTATATGATTTCGTTTCATTCTGATACCTCCTTATACTCTAAGCCGAAATATTTAACCCCCTGCCCACGTTTATTAGCCTTGGCAATCTCGATAGCCATTCCAGCAGATATGTGGTCACCGAAAACCCATACTTCCTGGCACTTGCTCATAATGACCAAATCTATGAAAAGGGCCAGGTCACGCTCCTTGGGATTGTTGTCATCCATGAACTGTGGCAGGAGCAGATGCATGGCGATGGGAATACAGCCGCTGTTAAGCACAAAACGGCAATGCTCCCGTGCTTTTTTCACATTTTCCTCCACATTCCCGGAATAAGGGGAGCAGATATATACAAGCGGTCTGAAAGGCATCTTTTTTGACTCTCTTTCAATTCGAATCAAAGCTTCGTATGCAGTTGGGTCATAGTAGCCTTCTGCGTTATATTTTTTAATGCTCATGGGTTTTTTGTCCTCCATACTTTTCAATTAGATCCTCCCGGCCAATTTCCACCAAACGCCTTAAGCTTTTGTCTCTTGCATTCTCGGCTTCTTCTTTTGTTCTATAGAAGGGGCATACATTGTCGGGGAACTCTGTAATCTTAAGAGCAAGGCAGTAACCTGCTTTATTTGCGAAACAATCAGAGTGTATATTGCATTTTGGAAAATCTTTTTTCATAATCATTCTCCTAATCTTTTTTATAAAATTTACATTCGAAGCCATCGGCTCCAAGCAGCAGTCCCTTTGCCCAGGTAGGTCTTTTGGCCATAATTTGGCATATTTCATCGATAGAGGATTTGCCTATCGGCACCTCAAGAACGGCTTCATCATGGACGTGCATGACAATCTCAAATCCTGAAGAGGAGAGACGTTGCATAGCTTCCGTCAAAATGTCACGGGCAGTGGCCTGCACGATGTTTTCCACAAACTTGGGACCGTAACTTTCGATGCGTTCCCATTTCTTAGTGCCGCCGACGCCTTCGTAAGTCACGCAATCAGAGCCAAACCGGTTGACTCCGATTCTCGGCTTTACATACACAAGGTTTCTGCCGGAGGGTAGGGTAATTAAGAGCATTCCGCTTAGATAGGTAAAACGGATGCCACGGGTTTCTGTGGTGGTTTTCTGTCTAACTGCTGTCATAGCCGCTTTGTCCACATCCCACCAAAACTTTACGATGCGGGGATTGGACTGACGCCAAGCGGTTACAAGAGGCTGTAGTTCTTCCTCCAGAACACCCATTTGCAAAGCTCCCATAGCCTTGAGTGCGCCGGTGGAGCCGCCATAGCCAAGAGCAAGTTCTGCGATTTTGCCTTTTTGCCGCAAATGTCCGTTAATACCGTTTTTCTCAACCGGCACATGGAACATCTGTGAAGCGGATGCACAGTAAATGTCACCGCCGTTTGCAAAGACATCCATTCGCCATTTCTCACCTGCAAACCAGGCGATGATCCGGGCCTCAATTGCAGAAAAGTCAGCAACGATAAAGCGGTAGCCGTCTTTTGGAACAAACGCTGTGCGGATAAGTTCTGAAAGGACACTTGAAGTACTGTCGTAGAGCATATCTACGGCATCAAACAGTCCTGTTTTTATAAGGTTTCTGGCAGCTTCTAAATCAGGCAGATGGTTTTGCGGGAGATTTTGCACCTGCACTAGGCGTCCCGAGTTTCCTGTCACCCAGACCTTGCCGTTCCTTCTGGCCATAAAATATCCCGTGGGCGTTTCTGCGCAATAGACAACTCCGTTAAACTCCATTACTTTAGGCTTGCTTCTTATTTCGTGGCAATTTTTAGGTGTCAGCCAGATATCCACAACATAAGCGTCACTCCAGTTTGGATGTTCTGCGCTTCTATTCTTGACCTTAAGTAGTGCACATCTGCCCGTTATATGTGCAAACGCCTGGATAATATCGGCGTTTTGTTTATTAGAAGTCACATACTGAATACTATTTTTTGCACTTCTATAACCATCCCAATGAACCAATTCATCGAAAAAGACATCTGCACTCTCGTCAAATAGCCATGTGCCAAAGGTTTTATTCTGAAACATTCTTAGACAGATTGGAATGTGACGGGCATAGAGCGTAAACACATATCGCGTATGCATTTCCTCGTTGTAGGTGCTCAGCGAATACATAATATCGGCAGCACAAAGTAATTCCTTGCACCGTGCCACTTTACGCTCTTTATAAAAAGTCAGCCTTATATTTCCTTCAGCGGTATAGTGTCCGTCAGCTTGCACCATGACAAGCACCCTGAGGTACTGATGCTCCATGCCGGGACTAGTCCGCCTGTAACCTGTAAATGGTATGCTTGGGCGGTATTTTTCCATGTTGGAAACGGTATCAACTAGCCACTCGCCACCGTATCTTCTCTTGACATACATCCTGTGGTCTGGAGTGCTTAACTGTGATATCCTCTTGTCTGTGTATTCATACAGGCTACCTTTGTATGGAAACTGCAGAGCGGCGGATTTTTGAAAGGAAACAGTCTCGCCGATAGGATTCCAGCAGGCTATTTTTCCACCATTCCACTCATCAAGCCGTTTCCAACCGTCTAAGGTCAGGACTTCATGATCACCAGTCAGACACCATCTGCCAGTTCTGTTCGCACCGTAAAACTGGATCAGACCTCTGGCTCTGCCGTCTGAACCGGCCACGTTTTCCATGGCGGTGTATTTCTTGACCGATGATTTAGCGAGTTTCTGGCGAAGGGACAGTACTTCTTTTAGATTAGGTGGAGCGGTTTTTATAAGTTCTGTAACCGCAGCTTTGCCGAGGGTATCTGTTTCAAGGCCGTTGTCGGCAAGCCACTCCTTCATCTGTTGTACAGAACCCGGGTTTTCGAGATTGGTCAGGTTTTGCATAAGACCACGCAGTTTTGTTTTCGTAATTTCATCACAGCGGATAGCCTGTCTGACAAAATCCATATCAAGGGCTATCCCGCGGTCGTTGATGCTCTGGTCGAGCCTGTAGTTGTCCCATTCCGTATCCGGTACCGGGAATTTTGAGAGTTTTTCTTGAATGCATATCTCGGTCTCTACATCACGCTTGTTGTAGGCTTTGAAGAGTTTCCATTTCTCCATGTCGTGTTGCGGTAGATTGCGTCTACGTCCGCCGTTTGCCTTAGTAGCGGCGCAGGGAACGCAGAAATATTTAATGAGGTTTTTGCCTTCCTGGAGTTTCTGTTTTTCCAAGCCAAGAACTGCACCGGCTCCTTCAAGGGAGAGGGGGAGGCCGAGTGTAGCTGACCACACCATTGTGCAATGCCATCCATCAGGGTCGAGGTAAGTGCCTGTGGGAAACCCGAGAAAACGGGATAAGCAGATACGCTCGAACTGCGCATTGAATGCCCATTTTGTAATGGTGGGATCAGACAAAGCGGATACGATGACCGGAGGAATCTTCTCGCCGCAGGCAAGGTCTATAACTTGCACCTCTCCGCCGTCAATGGAGTAGCCGAAGAGCAATATTTCAAAGTCCGGTGATTGAGAGTAACGATAAACACCACATTTGGCGAGGTCGATACTGCTGTATGTTTCAATGTCACAAGATAAAGTCGTTATTTTAGCCATCCGGATTTCCTTCACTTCCTTTCTAGGGAAATAGGGTGAGGGCGGAATACCCGACCCCACCCACCACATATGATGTTTTGCCTAGGCGAGGAAATCATCATCATCTAAGGATGTGAAGTCATCAGAAGCCGAGGATCTGTTGCCAAGGGGTTCGCCGTCTTTAATCTTCTGGATATTGCCCAGACCGCAGGCAACACCCTTGTTGCCGTTGGAATTGAAAGCATAAAAATTAAGGGATACCCTACCGTAGCAACCACTGTAGACTTCATCACGGTCAAGGATGGGCTTGACTGCTTTGTCCACAATCTGGGGGGCTGTTATGCTGTTGGCATTAACGAAAAAGTGTCCTTTGTATGCCTCGTCATCACGCTCAATATCGCCATCGCGGAGTGGCAATTTAATAGCAGCCTTATTTGGCTTCTTGCCCCCGAACTTGGCGATGCCTTCTTCAATAGCAGCATCTACCGCCATCTCGATTGCCTTGATGGTTTCCGCGTCGGATTTAGGAATAAGTACAGAAACGCTGTATCTTTCTTTTCCGCCGTTGATGGATACTGGTTCCCAACCGTGAAAATAGCTAAGACGGGTGTTAACACCGGTTATAACCTTGGTTTTACTGTTTTTCTGATTTGCCATATTAATCAATCCTCCATAATTTCATTAAAGTCGTTAGTTGCGCTTGATACGTTTAAAGCTGGTCGTTTATCTGTAACAGCGACGAGAGTCGGCTTGCCCGGTGGTTTGTATACGAGGTCACCGAGAACCTCATTGAACTTGGCTTTGCCCATCAACTTTTCAAATTCCGTAAGTGTGATAAGGGTCTGCCTGTAGATGTCCTTATAGCCATTGGCTTTGGCAGCTTCGGCAACGGCATCTTCGTCTTTAAATTTCCTAATGCTACGGCCTGCCACAATCTTGTAACCGGACCACTGTTTGCCGTGGTTTAAGGCGGCATCAGTGGCATAGGCCAGTATGTCGTTTGCCCATTTGGTGATGTCGCTTAGTTTTCCTAAGACATTTTCGATTTCGGCATCTGTTAAAAGCGGTGGGAGACGAAACTCTGATTGAGCCAGCTTCAGTTTTTCTTCGGCTCTTGCACGACACTTCACAGCGGCACGACAGAAGGTACACCAGTCGCCGGGGCAATATTCGCCTTCGCCCTTGAAGGCAAGTTCAGCCTTTGGCTTAAGTTCGTTTTCCGCCCAGTCCCTTAGTTCATCTGCCGGGATGGTCCAAGTGCTGACATTATCCCTGCGGGGTTGGAAAACCGTCATAGACACCTCGTCAATGTCATAAAGGCTGTCGTAGATTTCCAAAGCACCGAGGCTGTAGAGCATCATTTGGCTATTCTGCTCTGAATTTACAATTATTCCCATTCCGTATTTGAGATCAATAATGTGCAAGGTCTTATCAGAGATAATGATGCAGTCACCTGTGCCAAAGCCATCCGGCACATATTTAGAGAAGTCCAGGTGCTGTTCAATCAGCACCAGTGGGTCGGAGCAGGTCTGATTTGCCAGCTCCAACTGCTCAAGTACAAAATCCACATAGGCATCTGTGTATTCGTCCATCTCGTCACAGTCAAAGGGAGAGAGAGGTTTTTTACTACGCATCTTCAATGCTTTACGCAGTTTGTGTTCGGCTAAGGCGTGTGCAGCAGTACCCTCGGCAGCGGCTGAAGACTCGTTATCATCGAATTCCAATTCAAGCCGGGCAGCGGGAGTACATTTTGTCCACCTATGGGAACTGGATGCGGAAAGGACTGCGTGTCTACCCATTGGCAAGTACCTCCGCATCCGCAAGGAGGGACCCGTACTCGCTGGGGTCGATATCACTTAAGCGGTTTGCCCCGTGCTTAATAAGTAGTGTCTTAACCTGGGCAGTTTTGCCGCTTTGACTGATCGGCGTAAGCACGGCTCTGACATCTTCAACTGAGATGGTCTTTGCTGTAGGCTTAACTTCCGGTGTTTCTTGAGTGGTCGGCTTTTCTTCGGACTCGGCTGAAGGTTCATCACTTGCGACAGCGTTTGCCAATGTACGCAGGCTTTCTGTCAGCGACTCCAAGTCGTGCACCACATCAAGAAGCAGTTTTATTCGGCTCATGTTCAGCACCTCCTTTCCCAATTTCGTGAATTTCTACCGACTGAACGCTCTGTCCGGGAGTGAGTACCAGAACCTCGGTAAACTCACCGAAAAGAAAATTCAGAAGTCTTTGCGGTATCTTGCTGATCCCGCTTTTGATGACGGCTTTCTTTTGAGAGCCATCTTTTCGTGCAATATTGATTTGCACTTTGTGTTGCAGATTCATAGGCTTTACCTCCTGTGTCAGACGGGTCTGCACCCGGAGGAAGGGATAGGCTTTATGTAGCTCCTTATCTCTTCCGCTACTTAAAGCCGAAATTATTAACCCCCTCCTGAAATGCAGTAATTATGCGGCTTTAGAGGATGCCTTGCTCTGCAAACAGCTTCCTTAACCGGGCGATGATTTTGCTTTTGCGGTTATGGATTGCCGTAACAGATTTACCTTCTTCATTGGCAATCTCAGTGAGTTGGCGTTGGCTGCCAAACAGGTCGTAAATTAGGTCAATTTGCTGAGGAGTGAGTTTTTCCATTAGCGTCAACAGCTGCTCAACGAGCGGATTAGGTTCGTCTGACTTCTGCTCTAAAAGAAAGACTGGGTCGGTTTTGCGTGTACCAAGATTTTCAATAGGGTCACCGATAGAATCATCTGGGTCGCTTTCGTACCTGGACTTTTTGTTTTCTGTACCGTAGTCCCGATTCTCTTGTTCGTAACGATCACCAAGGTCAGCTGCGTGGTCGAAATCATTGAGCATGATAATATGCTCTTCTGTTACGCCGTCTTGACCTGCGGTGATCGTGATAGGAAGATTCTTTTTGGCTTCTTCATTCCAGTGCCAGTAGGTGTAGGTGGTTGGTTGTTTCTTTTGGGACATAAAAATCGACTCCTTTGGTTTTCAAAATTTTGGTTTTGAAATCCGCCAGAGCCGATAAATCCGCCAAGACACAGAAAAACGGCAGGAGAACCCCTTGTTCAGGGATTCCGCACTGCCGTATCGCGTTCGGGCGGATTTCTCTTATTCAGTTATAAAGACTTATTACAATTGATTCTGGTGTCGGCCTTTGGTTTTGTTGTATGCCTTACTTCAATAGGGCCAGCAGGTACTAAAAGAGTAGTAATATTCCTGCCATCTACGATCTCCACTATTCCTGTTTCTTCATTAATACTACATGCAATGTGGTGAGAACTTGGGTGCCGGACAGGTTTCATCACCTTTTTATCTGCGCTCAACTTGGGAGGAGGATGTGATTTAGGTGCTGCCGTCAATGCCCTATAAGTTTCATTATCCTCCTTAATGTTGACATTAGGGTACACAGAGGTTAAAATAAAAAGCGTCTCGAGACTCTCTGTAGGGAAAGCTTTCAATAAGCCGCTTATAAGTTTTTTACCACCTTTGCGTTGGCCATTGAGAAAGCGATTTGCTTCCGCACGTGAGATGTCCATTCGCCGGGCAAGTTCGCTTCCACTCCAATCATGCTCACGAACAAGCTGTCTTATGTAGTTAAGATTTGGTTCCAATCAGCTACACACCTCCTTGTAAATGTTTCCTTTAGGTTATATTATAGTCGGCTTGTACCCGATTGTCAATATAACACGCTTCAATATTGTGTAAGAGAAACATTGGCGTGTTTTGGTTACAAATTGAATTTTAGTGTTGCCTTTTGGTTACGCTAATGTTATAATGATTGTCAAGGAGGTGCGCCAAATGAATAATATCGGAGACTTTATAAAAGAAAGACGGCTTGCTAAGGAGTGGTCGAAGCGTGCCTTGGCGGAAAAGGCTGGGATCAGCCATTCTGAAGTACACCGTATTGAGAATGGCGAAAGACTTAATCCTTCTGTGCCTGTGCTGTACGCGCTTGCAGAGGCTCTGGGCATACCTAAGGAAGAGGTTCTACGTCAGGCTGGATATATAGCAGACGATGGCGATGTTCCTTTAATTGAGAAGGTTTTTCCCGACCTAAAAACTGAGAAGCAGCAGCAGACTGCTCAAAAAATCGTCGATGGGTTATCTCGTAATGGAGACTTAAAGGATTCTGATTACGACAACCTTGTAAGGCAGGTGGAGATGTTTTTAGAGTATGCAAAAAAGAGCAGAGATTCCGAGTAAACCGAGATTCTCGCTTGCAACTAAAAAGGCATATGAACTGCTTGCCGAGTTGGAAATTTGCGAGTTTCCGGTAGACCCGAGAAAGATTATCAGACATTTTCCCAGTTGGCACTTAAAGGGCTGGCTGGAGCTTCAAGTGAATACAGGTGAAACGGACCCCCTCAATTTAAACAGTGAAAAGGCAGAAGCCAAAACTGTCAAGCTGAGAGGTTCTGATGACTATCTAATCGTATACGACGAGCGGGTGGATAACATTCAACGCATACGCTGGACTCTTGCGCATGAAATCGGTCATATTGTAATGGGACATCTTATCCAGTTTGATGCTACGGCTCTAAACAGACGAGGTTTAACGCAAGAAGAACATGGCGTGTTGGAAGTTGAAGCACATTGTTTTGCATCTGACCTACTTGCACCGAAGACCATTATCCGGAGATTCGATTTTCAAAATGATCCGCAGGGCATAGCATTAATCTGCGATATCTCAAGGGACGCCGCTGAGAGACGACTCATAGAGATAAAAAGGATGGATTTTGGTTATTACCCTACAGAAAATCGTATATTACGTAACTTCTACAATCACTTAAGTAATGGTGGTTTCTATCAAGCTGTACATGACACAGCTTGTAGATTTTATCCTTCAGTGATATATGAGGATCTGTGTAAGTACAGCCGAGTTTGCCGGCAATGTAATAGCTTTGTGACAGATGATGAATCCAAGCACTGTACAGCCTGCGGTTCAAAGATGCCTTTGCCACATTTATATATGCCCCTAAAAAATTTAAGTGGTGGAGTCTTTAACATAGGCTGGTCGTTTTATTTGGAGGGAAACCACTACTATGAGATACCAATGGGTAAGAAGGGGCGATTAGATTTTTGCCCGATATGTCGGGATGCTGAATCAATAAAAAATAAGGACATCTGCGAAGTTTGCGGAACTCCAACGGTGAACCGTTGCACAGGAGAGGGCAAGGAACTTTCTCACGCATACCGTTACTGCCCCGATTGTGGAGCAGAAACAACGTTCAAAGCGATATATGACATATTGCCGGAACGCCTAAACACAGAGAACGTCCAAATTCCGGACTGCTTTGATGACTACATAGAGTGCGACTATTGGCAGTTCGTTGTAATGACAATTGGTTATTGGGAAAAAGAGTTACCTATATATGCCGCCCTGGAAGACAGCATAGCATTCTACGATTGTGAGGATATGGTTATCTTCGTCCGCAGCAATAAAGAAGCTGATTGTGTTCAAAAGGGCATAGGGGTAATTCTGACCTGTCTTACAAAATACGGCGAATCACCGGTAAAGAATATCAGTGTGGCTGTAGCTGAAATGACAGCTTAAAAAGGACAACATGCGCATATGTCCATAAGCGCAAAATATTAAGGAAACTAAGGGAGATATATCATGCCAAAACTAACAATATCACAACTCGAAAGCCATCTGCTCAAGGCAGCAGATATTCTGCGTGGCAAGATGGATGCTTCCGAGTTTAAAGAATATATTTTCGGAATGCTGTTTTTGAGGAGGCTTTCCGATAATTTTGCACAGAAGCGTAAACAATTGGAAGCTGAATACAAAGACGACCTGTCCCCAGAGGAGTTGGCGGATTTTCTTGAGGATAAGACGTCTTATGGCAGCACCTTTTTCGTACCGAGAGAAGCTCGCTGGGAGTGCGAGGACAACGGCGACGGTTGGAAGGGTATTCTACATGTAAAAACCGAGGTTGCTTCCAAGCTAAAGCGTGCCCTTGTTGCTATTGAAAAGGAGAACAGTCAGCTTGATGGAGTTCTCCGTAATATAGACTTCGCAAAGAAGGTGAAGTCCAAACAAATTATTACTAATGAGCGCTTGGTACAACTCGTACAACACTTCAACAAGTATAAGCTGACAAACGACAACTTTGTCTTTCCAGATTTGCTTGGTGCAGCCTATGAATATATGATTAAAAACTTCGCGGACTCCGCCGGGAAAAAGGGTGGCGAATTCTATACACCGTCACCGGTTGTTCAACTTATGGTGCGGCTTATCAAACCACAGGAGAACATGACCGTGTACGATCCGACGGTAGGCAGCGGAGGCATGCTCATCCACAGTAAGCAGTATGTGGAGGAGCAAGGTGGCGATGGTAAGAAGCTCGCCCTTTTCGGACAAGACGATGCAGCGACCGTATGGTCAATCTGTAAGATGAATATGATTATGCATGACATCCAGGATGCAGATATCCAGCATGGTGATACACTCATGGAACCGCATTGGCAATCTGATGGCAAGGTGAAGCAGTTTGATCGTGTCATTGCGAATCCACCATTTTCACAAAACTATTCAAAAACGGACAAAATGCAGCTTCAGAACCGCTTTGCTTATGGTTGGGCACCCCAATCCGGTAAGAAAGCGGATTTGATGTTTGTTCAGCATATGATTGCCAGCACGAAACCGGAAGGCATGATGATTACCGTCATGCCCCACGGAGTATTATTTCGCGGTGGAGAGGAAAAAAAGATACGTAAAGGTATTCTGACGGACAAGCAGGATATCGTTCAAGCTATCATAAGCTTACCACCTGATTTATTTTACGGAACGACCATCCCAACCTGTCTACTCATTATTAATAAGAAAAAACCCGAGAAACTAAAAGGGAAAGTCCTGATAATTAACGCTGATGCAGAGTACGGAGAAGGTAAGAACCAAAATTTCCTGCGCCCGGAAGACAGCGAAAAGATAGTTTGGGTATTTGACAACATGGAGGAAGTACCGGGATACTCACGTATAGTTCCTCTTGAAGAAATCCTTGACGAGAACGGCAATGACTGCAACCTCAATATCAGGCGATATGTGGACAATTCACCGCCGCAAGAGCCTCATGATGTGAAAGCACATATATTAGGTGGTGTTCCGAACAAAGAAATCACAGCCCTAAATGGGTTGATTACAAAATACGCTATCGCTGAAGAGGATTTATTCCAGGACCGAGGTGATGGCTATTCACTGTTTCGAGAGGCCTGCAGCGATAAAAGTAAAATCAAGGATTTCATTTCTACACATCATGGCGTAGCTGCCGCTAATAGGGGAATGCATGAAGCCTTTGAATTATTTTGGGAAAGTGCCGGGGCTGCAGTAAATGAAGTAGAAAACGAACTTGGCATCTCCGACTTTACCAAGAGATTCACAACGCTCCTTGTGGATACCCTTGAGCCAGTCGGTATACTGGACAGCTTCCAATGTATAGGGGTATTCGCCAACTGGTGGGATCACAGCTACACTGTTCGTGAGTACACAGAGATTGAGCAGTCGGCTAATGGAAAAGAAACTAAGGTATCCGTCAAGGAAGTCATTAAAATAAAGAATGTATTCAAGACCATTAGTGCGGAGGGTTTTGTTTCCGCCCTGGTAAGCGATGAAAAAATTGCTCTGGAGCATTTTGCCAATGAACTCACCGCATTGAAGACGCTGGAAGACGATGCTGAATCTGCCCTTACAGACCTACAAAATTACGCATCATCCATTGACATGGGCAATGGCGACGAAAAAGATGAAGAGGACAACGAAGAAACCGAAGCCAAAGAGCCAACACTAAAAGAAGTGAAGGACTACCTTAAGGCCCTTGATACCGCTGATGCAAAGGCATCATTAAAAAAAATTAAGGAATTAGAAACCCAGAAAAACAAGTTGAACCGGGAACTAAAAAAGAAAACCGCGGAGTTACAGGAAAAGATAAATGCCGTCCGCAATAACTTGACCCCTGAACAATGCGAAATGCTGGTCATGCAACTTTTACATGAAGGCTTTGTCACCGAGCTTGATAAATACTTAAATGCAGAAGTTACAAAAACAGTGAAAGCTATCAGTGGTCTTTGGGAGAAATATCACGCTTCCGCTACCGACTTGCTTGCCGAACGCAAAGCTGCTGAAGATAAGTTGAACGGATTACTGGAAAGGTTGGGGTATATCAATGGGTAAGTGGAAAACTGAGAGAGTTGGAAAATTAGGATATACCTATTCTGGATTGAGTGGTAAGACCGCTGACGATTTTGGAGAAGGCGCCCCATATATACCGTATATGAATGTTTTCACGAATACTATTGTTGACACAGAATTTCTTGAATATGTAAAAGTAGGTAGACGCGAGAACCAAAATGAAGTTAAACCTGGAGATGCACTTTTCACAACGTCATCTGAAACACCTCATGAGGTTGGTATGTCATCAGTGATAACAAAAGACGTTAGTCCCTTGTATCTGAACAGTTTTTGTTTCGGATATAGGCTGTATGACAAAAGCGCTTTTGATAGCACATTCTTTGCCTATCTCTTGCGAAGCGAGAAGGTGCGACGGCAAATGTTCATTTCAGCACAGGGATCAACACGACACAATCTTTCAAAAAAGAACTTTAATACGACAGAAGTGTATTATCCCGAAGATGTCTCAGAGCAATCCAAGATCGCCGAAATCCTTTCCACCGTGGACGAGGCTATCAAAAAGACCAGCGACTTGATTGTGAAGTATAAGAACATCAAAGTGGGAATTATGCAGGATTTACTTGCTAATGGAATTGACAAAGATGGTGTGATTCGGTCACCTCAAACGCATGAGTACAAGGATTCTTCACTGGGAGAAATCCCTGTTGAATGGGATGTCATTCAGATTGGCGATATGGCCTCAAAGGTGGGTAGCGGGTCAACCCCTCGGGGAGGACAATCCGTATACGAACGAGAGGGTATTATGTTCTTAAGAAGCCAGAATATTACGCATTATGGACTTGATTTAGATGATGTTGCCTATATTAACGAGCGAACTCATAGGCAGATGCGTAGAAGTTGGGTTGAATATGGGGATGTGCTACTAAATATCACAGGAGCATCAATTGGCCGTTGTTGTCTTTATCCTTTTGAGATACCCGCAAATGTCAATCAGCATGTGTGTATTATTCGGTCATCCCTTGGGTTGAATCAGGCGCGACTATTGTTCAGGTGGTTATTTTCATATGGACAGCGTCAAATTGATATTTTAATGGCTGGCGGAAACAGAGAAGGACTGAATTTTGAACAAGTAAAACAAATTAAGATGCCGTTAATAAGGGATGAAAAAGAGGTGCAATCGATACTTGAAGTGATTGACCAAGCAGATCAGAAGATTGAAACTGAACGCGACTACCTTGCGAAACTACAGGACATGAAGCTTGGCTTGATGCAAGACTTGTTGACGAATACTGTGAGTGTAGAGGCACTGTTATAAAAGGAGGGATTTAGGATGTCGGGAAGACCGTCTGAACTAAAATATGTGGAAAGCCCTTTGCTTCATCAGCTTGAAGCTCTTGGCTGGACTGTGCTCGCACTTGACGACAGCGATAAGCATGATCCACAGAAGAGCTTTCGAACTTCCCTTGCGGAAGTCATTATCGTAAAAAAGCTGAAGGAGGCGTTGGCACGTCTCAACCCTTGGCTGAATGATACGCAGATTGACGACCTTTGCGTCCAGTTACAGAACTATCCGTACCCTATGAATAAACTACTGGAGAACAATATTGAAATCTTCGACCGAATTGTGGAGGGTTTATCCGCTGACAATGAAGAAACCGGTGAGGTTAACTGTCCTGTGCGCATCATCGACTGGACAGACGCAGATACTTTTGACAAATTACGGACTCAAAACAACTTTCTCGCTATTAGTCAGTTCAAGGTACGCCTTCCAGGCAAAGAGGAACACATCATCCCCGATGTGGTTCTCTTTGTCAACGGTTTACCTCTTGTTGTCATAGAGTGCAAAGCTCCAGACATCGCCGAGCCGATAGCCGAGGGAATAGAGCAATTGTTCCGCTATCAAGACAGGCGAGATGCAGCAACTTCAGAAGGTGTTCCCGAACTGTTTTTCTATAACCAGTTTGTAATTTCCACATGCTATCACTCTGCTCGTTATACGAGCATCACAGGTGGCCGGAGCCACTTTATTGAGTGGAAGGACCCGTATCCGTACAAACTGACTGACATCAAGAATGAGGGCGTACCATCCAGCCAAGAAGTGCTTGTTGCCGGGATGCTGGAACCTTCACATCTCTTAGACATCGTGCAAAACTATACTGTATTCATTGATGATGACGAAGGGCGCACCATCAAAATTGTGCCTCGCTATATGCAATATCGCGGAGCGCGTAAAATTGTGGAACGTCTGAGGAAAGACCAGGCCGGAGGTACTCTTTGGCATACCCAAGGTAGTGGTAAGTCTTTGACCATGATGTTTGTCATCCGCAAAATGTTTAATTCAGCAGATTTAAAGGACTATAAAATTGTCCTGCTTATTGACAGGAAGGATTTGCAGTCTCAACTGTTCAAAACTACAAAGGCTATTAAGTTTACTGTTAACGAGGCGGGAAGTATTGAGGGCTTAAAAAAGTTAATAGAAAACACAGCAAGCGATGTAACTGTGGCTATGGTACATAAATTTGGGGAGAGAAAAGAAACGATTGGCAAGTTTCCGGTGCTGAATAAATCGAGCCGAATTCTTGTCATGATTGATGAGGCCCACCGTAGTGAGTATTCCGACCTTGCGGCAAACATGTGGCGTAGCATGCCCAACTCGATAAAGGTTGCTTTTACTGGTACACCTATCACGAAAACAACAGATACTTTCGGTGGATATATAGACGCATACACTATGCGTCAAGCAGTTGAGGATGAGGTTGTCGTAGAGATAAAATACGAAGGTCGTGCTACTAATAGCGAGATTACAGATCACGATGCCATGAACCGTGCATTTGTTGATGTTTTTGGTTATATGGAAACCGAAGAGCAGCAGGAAATTATGGGAAAATACACAGCCCGTGGTTATCTGGAAGCTTCAGAGGTTATTCGTGAGAAAGCCTCCGATATGCTGGACCATTATATCAGCACAGTCTTCAGCAATGGGTTTAAAGCACAAGTTGTCGGAGTCAGTAAAGAAGCAGCGCATAGATATAAAGTTGCTATTGATGAACTACTACCAGAAAAAATTGCTGCGCTGAAAGCAGATAACCCACAGAATATTGATATCGCCAAGTTGGAAAAATTGAAAACCGCTTGCATCATCTCTACTGCTCCAAATGAAGAGCCACACTTAAAAGTATATGGTAATGAACAGGATAATGAGATGATCGTTGACGGCTTTAAAGCTCCTTTCGGAGGCAAAGGCAAAAAAGGCGGCGATGGCAACTATGGAATCATTATTGTAACTGCTATGCTTATGACAGGATTTGATGCTCCTATCGAGCAGGTCATGTACTTAGATAAGGTATTGAAGAACCACACTCTGCTCCAAGCTATTGCTCGGGTGAACCGAACCTATGGCGCTGATAAGAAGTGTGGTTATGTTGTAGATTATGTTGGTGTAACAAACCACCTGCGTGAAGCATTGGCTGAATACGCCGATGCCGACATTGATGAAACTGTAGCGGCTATGAAGAACCCAGCACAAGATATTGATTCGCTTAACAGTGCATATAACAATATCTTGCAGTTTGTCCATAACAAGGTTGGTGTAAATTCGCTTGATGATACAAGCACAATTATTGAGGAGTTGGTTGCTGACGACAAGCTGCGTGATGAGTTTAACTCTTTATTCAGTATATTGTCGAGAATGTTTGACCGTGTGCTACCAAATCCGGCAGCACTTGATTATAGAGATACCTTCAAACTACTGGCCTTCATTAGGGAGTCTGTTGCAAAACTAACACGTGACCCACGTCTATCCATGAAGGATGCCAGTAAAAAGGTTAGGGCAATTATCGAAGAGTATCTTGCTGTAAATGGGGTTGCCTTGGAGATTGAGCCTATTTCTCTACTATCCAGCGATTTCTTGGAGGATGCCAAGAAAAAATCTAAAAGTGACCGTGCAGTTAGCGATGAGATCAAGTACGCAGTTCGAGAGTATATCAATGTTAATACCCCGAAAGATCCAGAACTTTTTGCACGTCTAAGTGAAAAGCTGGAGGCACTGTTACAGGAGTTTAAAGATAACTGGGCAGAATTGCGTAAAGCACTCGAGGAATTCCGCGATGATATCATTGAAGGTCGACAACGCGAGAAAACATATGGGTATGAAGCGGAACATGAGATGCCATTCTTTGCCTTGCTAAAAAAAGAACTGTATGGAGATAAGGATTTTACTGATCTTGCTGAAGACGATTTCAATGCTCTTAAGGACTTAACCAATGATGTTCTGGAGCGCTTCAAAACAGATGCTGCTGCAGTGAATTTTTGGAATAATGAATCCATGCAAAACACACTTAGAACTTTTATCATCACAAAGCTGATTGCACCCGAAATTAAGCGACGTGTACCCAATGTTTTCAAGAAGCGCAAGGAAATAGCTCAAAGACTACTTGAATTGGGATACCAGCACTATGGGAGGGACGGTGTATGAATGAAATCCCTTATGAAATCGTCCGCACCGATCGAAAGAGTATTGCTTTAGTAATCGACAGCGAGGCAAACCTTATAGTACGAGCGCCGCACAAAGCAAAGGAAAGTGACATTGCGGATTTCGTGGAGAAAAAAAAGCGTTGGATTGCGGATAAACAACATCAGGTATCTGTGTTTGGCGAGAAGCATAGCCCTGTATGTATTGAGACCGGTGAAAGCCTACTATACCTTGGAAATACCTATACCATTCTAAAAGATGCGATACCTCATGTGCAGCTTTCCAGTACCGATATCTTAATTCCAGAAGGGTATACCAAGGCTGATATAATTACTTGGCTAAAAGATGAAGCATCTAAAGTACTGACGGAGCGGGTTGCCAGATATGCTTCTGTGATGGGCGTAAGCTACGCTTCGGTCAAGCTATCTGATGCTAAGGCTCGCTGGGGTTCGTGTAGCAGCAAGAACAACTTAAATTTTGCATGGAGGCTAATTATGTGCCCAATGGCCGTTATTGACTACGTGGTAGTCCATGAACTTAGTCATATCGATTACAAAAACCATAGCCCAGTTTTTTGGGCGAGAGTTAAAACTGTCCTACCGAACTATAAGGAGCAGCAGGATTGGTTAAAAGTTAACCGAAAAATCCTGGAGATAATATAAGGAGGGGATTTATTTGGACGAGAAGTATAGCAGAATTGATATTACCAACGATCTAATGGTGAAATATCATGATTATTTGCGGCCTGAAATTAAAACTATATCAATAAGCCAGTCTAATGAAGATGTATGGTTGGAAACCCTATCTATAACAACTATAAAAGATCAAGGATGGACTAAGGAAACCATTAATCGTATTAATTTAGATTTTATTAGTGAAGATGGTGATATTGCTATGTTTAATCCTGGGGACAATATAGAGGTTAATGCAAGCAAATTTATCAATGAGTTATCTCCATATTCACTTATCAACACAACTGATTTATTTACAGATGAAGCGAGTGAGGTTATCAATAAGAAATATAATATTTTTGGTATTGATAATTAGCCTGACATTGATAATCTTTAGGGATTCGAAGCTTTGTTTATTATATGCTGCGAACAGCAAGTACGATTAGCCCTTGTTGGGAGGATAAAAGCATGCAGAAACCATTGTTATTAAACGACTTACTACATCTAAACCAATCTGATTTAGATAGAGCAAAGGTTAAATTCAATCAATATAATGGTGAGATAGAGCCTATGGAAGTCTATCTCCGCAATCCCGATGATGTAAATACTACTTGGCTGTTCTGGAGGGCAAAGCGTCGGTACTTCAATGTTGGAGAGATTGCGCTTTGCCTTTTCCAGCTGTCATGGAATACTTGGCTTCTTTCAACTATAAAAAGGGTTACACGGGAGCTGGGGGTAAACGACGGAGTAAATTACGAAGGCGAAGAATTGTTAGACTATATGCCTTATTTCGGGCGTGTTATAGTAAAATACCGAAAAACACATCAAACTCAAGTTGTTTATGCAAAAAATATTGTAGATGAATTGGTAGTAGAGCAAATCTTACCAAGTATATTTGATGGGGTGGATTTTCCAGGATACGACAAAGTTCGATTATCATATGAACAACTCTCAACCATAGTACATAATCATAAGAAGGATTGGGTTGCAGCTTTGGAAAACCAAAAAGCTGTATATCTTATTACCGACAAGTGCAGCGGAAAACAATATGTCGGTTCGGCATATGGTGAAAATGGTATGCTCCTGCAGCGCTGGTCGAACTATGTAGTTAATGGTCATGGTGGTAACAAGCTACTCAAAGAAATAGTTAATGATTTCGGGTTTGATTATATTAAGCAAAACTTCCAATACGCAATCTTGGAGAATTACAACGCTCGCGTGGACAGGCATATTATCTTAGAACGCGAATCTTGGTGGAAAGAAACTTTAGGGAGCAGAGCATTCGGGTTAAATGCAAATTGAATTTGTCACTTCCCTTGCGAGATAATATTCACTTGTTCCCACATGCGTAAAAAGTTACAATATAATTCAAAAAGGAGAATGTCGATGCAGAACATAAGCATTAACCGCAGCAGGGTTGTATTCATCAACCTTACAGAAATGGATGATTATAACGGTCTTGAGGCAAATCTCAAGGGCGGTGGTAGATTTGTCGAGCAAAATGGATATGGCCACGAGATTTTTAACTTCCGGCATGACAACGGAAAGTGTTATGGATATACACCACCTTACGGGAAAATTAATCTGCCCCGAATATCGAATTCAATTAACCACGATGCGCTTGGAGACTACATTGATGATGTTTTTGTGGTTTTTACTTGTTCCCGTGAATCAGAGGGTCGGATAGTCTGTGGGTTTTATCAGCACGCTCGAGTCTACGCTGAACCTGTGAAAGATGATAGAAGCACACGAGTAATTGAAATTAATGGTCAAAGCGTCTTCGCCGAGTATAACATTGTCTGCAATGTGGAAAATGCGATTCTAATTGATCGGAACGACCGTGTTAAACAGTTACCGCACTCAGCACGTAATAATGGTGTTGGGCATGGCCAGAAATCGGTATGGTATGTTGACAAGCCAGAACGTCAAAATCTGAAAGACGATTTGCTTGACTATGTAGAAACGCTCATAAATCAGGCAAACTCAAGCGATGAATATAAACACCACCTGCATGATGAAAGCAAAACGTACATAACATCGACAAAGCAGATTTACAGAAGTCAAGCGGCCAAAGCCGAATGTATTCGGCTGAAAGGCTGTCATTGCAATATCTGTGGGTTTGATTTTGAGAAAACATATGGAGAACTGGGCAAGGACTACATTGAGGTTCACCACATAACTCCGATAGGAAAGCTCTCTACCGCTGAAGGATACGATGGCACAGACCCTCAAAAGGATTTAATTCCTCTCTGTTCCAATTGTCACTCAATGATTCACAGACGAAAAGAACCATATCGGCCAGACGAGGTAAAATCCTTGCTCGGCAAATAAGGTTATACAAGTTTAAACAAGTGAGCTATCATGCTATATGGTAAACGGTCCTACATCAATCATTAACCTTTTAATTTTGCCTCACATTTTAATTATTCCTTGATTACCACCAATAGGGGGTGCAAAGACCATAATTATGGAATCAGTGGCAAGGCAGATGTCCTCGCAAATCATAATCTACAAACGAAAGAAAGTCCTTCCGCAGCCAGCCTATGACGGCAGAGAATGACCTTATACTAAGCGGTTTATGCCTCTTTGCCATTCGGCAATAGCACAGGAACCGCTTATTTGCATTGTATCAAAGACGGTACGAACATAGATCCTCCTTATAATACCGGTAACGATTTTATTTATAAGGATAATTACTCTATGGGAAAGGGTTTTGGTGAAAAAAATGACGCAGGCCGGGATAAGCATGATAAACACCTTGAAAAAAACCGCCAGGACGGTGCCCGGTTTCATTCCAACTGGCTGAACATGATGTACCCCCGACTTAAAGTCGCCCGGGATTTACTGCGTGATGACGGAGTAATTTTTATTTCGATTAATGAGGAAGAGTTATTTAATTTAAAGCTGATTGGTGATGAGATTTTTGGAGCCAGTAATTACCTGACTGCCTTTACCATTAAAATCAGACATGAGGATCGAATTCTTAAAGGTGATAAGGATTTCCATGAAGTGGCGGAATATCTGCTGTTATATCGTAAAAGTGATGCTTTTGTTGCAGTTAAAAGGCAAAAAGATAATACCTCCATAGAAGATTATATTTATGAAATTGTGGAGAAGATTGACAAGCCGGAAATACGGGAATTTGATGGCAGGCAAGTTGAAATGTTTAAGGCGGGTGAGTATGAATTACTTAAAAAAAGACCCAATGCCCATCTATTAAAAAGAATTAATATAAGAGGAGCTTTAAAAGAAGGCAACAGCAGCGGCAGATTCTATATGGCCCATCTGGAGCAATACAGTAATCAAAAGGGTCTGCTGTTTAAAGTTCCCAATATAGGTGCTGATGGTTTGGGTTACAGATATTTTATGACTCCGGAAACCGAACGAAGAGCCAATGGAGATTATTTTCAGGGTGTACCCCTAAATAGAAAGGATACCCTGGAAATTCCCTATCCCAATTTCCTGGATTTTGAAGCGGAATTCAATCGTGTGGGCTATGAAGGTGGAGTGGAATTCAGAAACGGTAAAAAACCGGTTGGATTTATCATGAAACTAATGGAAATAGCTGGTTTGAAGCATGACCGGGAGAGTATAGTGCTGGATTTTTTTGCCGGTTCCAGTTCAACCGCTCATGCCACTATGCTTATGAATGCTGAAGATAAAGGTCAGAGACAGTATATCATGGTTCAATTGCCTGAAAATCTGAATATTAGTTTACAGGAAGCCCCAGGTACCGCCCGGTCTGCTATTGAAATTGCGATTAGATTCCTTGACAGTATCAATAAACCCCATATTTTAACCGAGATAGGCAAAGAGCGCATCCGCCGGGCGGGGGAACAAATCAAAACGGAATACTTTAACCAGGATGGTATTGAGAATCTGGACACCGGTTTTAAAGTCTTTCGGATTGAGGATAAAAAATAATTCTTTGGTAAATCTTAACTGCCCCAGCTGATCTGAGCTGATATTTGCCAGTATTTACTTCAAGGAAATAGCCTTTCGGAGGAGAACTGTGTAAGCATACCAATTAAAAAGAGGTGATGTTATTGCACAGGAAATGGATGCTGTTTGCCGCGGTGTTTTTATTAGTAATGTTCTCCTGTACATATTCTGCGCAAGCCGTTGACCCGATAAAAATAAGAATAGATGGAGTCAGTCGAAATCTTCAACCCGCGGCTCAGGTTGTAAACAGTAGAACTATGGTTCCTTTGCGCTTTATTATTGAAGACCCGGCTTTATCAGGACAGGTATACTGGGATGCTTCCCAGCGCAAAGTTGCTATTGATTGCCGGGGAAAATATATTGAGTTATTTATAGGCAGATCCCAGGCTTCAGTTGACGGAAAAACCTGTTATCTGGACTCCCCGGCTTATATTTATCAGGATCGTACTTTTGTACCGCTGCGTTTTATAACCGAAGTAGCAGGTGCCAAAGTTAACTGGTTAAACTCCAATCGGGAAGTGGATATAAGATTTACTGATTCTTTAGCTTCCCCGCGGGTATTTGCCTATTATTACCGCAGCCCGCAGACGGAGATGGAAAACAATGCCCATTTATATACTGATATAGCTTTTCGCTGGTTTGAAACTGATGCCCAGGGCAATCTGAGTTATGAATATAAAGCAGACTATGCAAAAATTCTTAACTGGACCAGGCAGAAAGGAATTAAGACTCATGCCAGTGTAGTATTAATGGGGGAAGTCCCCTTAAATAAACTATTATCTTCGCCGGATAACCGTAATCGTCTGATAAACAATCTCATTAAAGAGGTTAATAAAAACAATTATGACGGGGTAAACATTGATTTTGAGTTTATTAAACCTGCAGATGCCGATAAGTTTACGCAATTTCTCCGTGAACTGAAAGCTGCGCTGGGATCACAAAAAGAATTATCAGTAGCTGTTTTTGCCCGCACCGGGAAAGAGAAATGGCCAACTCCTTACCAATACGATAGAATTGGCGCCATAGCTGACAGCGTTGTAGTAATGTCCTATGATTATCATTATACTGGAAGTGGTCCGGGAGCTGTGGCGCCATTATGGTGGGTTAAGGAATGTGCTCAATATATGGTTGATAATATGCCTGGTCATAAAGTTCTTATGGGCATGGCGACCTATGGTTACAATTGGCCGGAAAAAGGCAACGGAACTTCGGTAACTGCATCGCGACTGGCTGAATTGAAGAGCAAGTATAAGGTAAGAGAATTCTATGATGAAACTACTCAGAGCCCTTATTACACTTATTGGGATGAATGGGGCCAATACCATCAGATATGGATGGAAAACCAGACCAGCCTGAGTAAAAAGTGGCAGGCAGTTGAGGATTATAGTTTGGGTGGAATCGCCTTCTGGCGAATCGGTACCGGCTTTGACGACCTGTATAAAGTTCTGCAGCAAATGCTGTAAACTGCATTTCCGGGCAAAAAGCAGATAGTCTTATTTATTTTGAACAAGCTATCTGCTTATGATTATTTTATTTCGATACCGGTTAATGCAATTATTCTGGATTTAAAATTATGATACTCATCTCCGCTTTGTGTTTTTAGATCAGAAAGTCTAAAAAATTGATTCGTAGAAGGAGATTCTTTTTTTGCTGTAGATAAGTCAATGCGATCAACATTTACTATGGTCCAGCATTCTACATAACCCTGCAGTTTAGCCTTTTGATGACTTTTTTCCGCTTCACCGATACGGTTATGTATGTTAGAAAAATCTTCGCCGCCTTTCACTTCAATGGCGATAATGTTGCGAAAAACATTATTGGACATTTCTTCTCTTATTATAATATCCGGATCAGGAAAGAATTCAATTGAAACAGTTCTTTTGGCCGCGTTTAAAAGTATTATCTGTTTATTATTAAGGCTTACTATTGAGTCCTGAACAATATTTCTTATTAGTTCAAAAACAGTTAAAATACCCGCCTCACCTTTTTTTGTATTTTGGCTTCCCCTGAATTGAGCGCCAAGAGTAAGCAAAGTAAGATCATCTAAAACCGCAGCAGATACTTTTCGATTAATGCCATCAATAAGAAAACAGGTACTATCTATAAGCGCTTTACATAGGTCTTCCAATTTATTTTCATTAGCAGGGGACATAATCCCCTGTTCCTCCATTTTACTAAAACTGGAACAGCCGAATTCGGCAGTATAAAATGCTTTTTTACTGAATCCTAACAATAATCTGTAATAACCAATCAGGTATGGATTGCTTTTTATTATACAAGGCATTGGGAAAATGAGCTCTCCTCGCAAGCCATAACTGGCAATTATAGCCAGGTAATGGTTAGGCACCAAATTGGACATTTCTTTATCGATTTCAGCAATATTCATCTGACGCACAGTTTTTTTCAGAGCATCCTGCAAAGTGGTATTTCGCATCTGAGTTAATAGAAAGAAAAAATCAATTTGCAGGTGGGGCGGTGGTATATTTATTTGCATAGTTTGAATCAGACTCCTTTAAATAGAAAATATTCTGCTCGGGTTGTTCAAGTAAGCGGTTGGCTGCAATATTCACATATTCCGGATTTAATTCGATTCCGATAAACTTGCGATTATATTCCTGGCATACTACACCAACAGTGCCCGAACCAAAAAATGGATCCAATACATAATCTTTTGGTTTGGTTGAAGCCAATATACATGGTTCAACTAATTGTGGCGGAAATGTTGCAAAGTGTGCATCCGGGAAAGAGCGCGTGTTTATACTCCAGACAGTTCTTTTATTACGCCCGTTACTATCTAATACGGCTATTCGGTCATAAAAATATTTTTCTGCTTTTGTCAGCATAAACAAATATTCATGATCACGTGTAGGCCTGTCTTTTACGCTTTCAGGCTGAGCATTGGGTTTGTGCCAGATAATATCGTTTCTTAAATACCAGCCGTCGGCTTGCAAAGCCAACGCCAATCGCCAGGGAATACCCAGCAGATCTTTGGGCTTTAATCCTTCCGGTGTTTCTGGCCTCACAGCCATTGCCCGGGCTGGATTTTTTTTATCTGGAGCTCTATAGCGGCGATTTCCCGAGGTATAACCGTCACCTATATTAAGCCAGAGAATACCATCATTACTAAGAACCCGCCTTGCCTCAGAAAAAATATATACTAAACGATTAATATATTGCTGCAAGTCATTTTCCAAACCAATTTGTCCTTCTATTCCATAATCGCGCAGACCCCAATAGGGTGGTGAAGTTACAATACATTGAACAAAGTTGGAAGGTAAGCGTTGAATTACTTTTATTACATCACCCTCAACAATAAGGGAATCAGCAGGAATTATTTCAGCTGTATGGTCAATTTTTAATTTTGTTAGCATTAATTTCACCTCTATCAAAAGAAATTCGTTACATACTCATAAATGTCCTCTAAAGTTGTTTTACCAACAAGTAATTTAAGGCGGGGCTAAAACAGTTCGAAAAAGAATAAATTGTAATATATAATGGTTAAAATTGCCGGAAATATTGTATTATTAATATGTTATTCAGATTAATGGTTAGAATGAGTCTGGAGGGGAGAAAATGACTACTGAACAACCGGGGTTGTTTGATATACCTGAAAAAAATAAGGCGGCAAAGCCGCCTGAAGCCAGGAAGAAAATAGAATCCGGGCCACAAATACCATTTTTACCCGGCGTAAAATATGATGAATCCTTTCCGGAAATTATTGATATTGAGATGTTGCAGCAGAAAGCATCCGGGTGTAATTGGTGTGGTTTACGGGAAAACTGCCAGCAGGTAGTGTTTGGTTCGGGCAATACCCGCTCAAGAATAATGTTTATCGGAGAAGGTCCGGGCAAGGACGAGGATATTCAGGGAGTACCTTTTGTTGGTCGTGCCGGTCAGTTATTGGATAAAATTCTGGCTGCAGCTGATTTTGAACGGCAGGATGTATACATAGCCAATGTGGTCAAATGTCGTCCTCCGGAGAATCGTCTGCCGCGTACTGATGAAGTACAAAGGTGCAGAAATTACCTGGAAGCGCAAATTCGCATTATACAGCCGAAAATAATTATATGTCTGGGCTCTTTGGCCACTCAGACAGTTATTGATCCCAAAGCCAGGATTACTCAGGTTAGAGGCAAGTGGTTTAATCGGCAGGACATTATGATTATGGGGACTTTTCATCCGGCCGCTTTGCTGCGAAATGAGAATTACAAGCGTCCTGTCTGGGAAGATTTCAAGTTAATCAGACAGGCTTTTGCCTCGCTTAATAATAGATAACAGGAGTGAACTGCAGTTTGAAGCGGTTAATTTATAGCGAAGAAGAAATGAATCGGTTGGGAATATTGATTGCTCAACATCTTAAAGGCGATGAGATAATTTACTTATCCGGGGAACTGGGAGCAGGCAAGACTACATTGGTTCGGGGGATTATGCGGGGACTGGATTATGGGGGCAAGGTTACCAGCCCCACTTTTACCCTGATGAATCTATATTCTTCACGTCCACCGGTATTCCATTTTGATTTCTATCGTTTGGGAGCGGGAGAAATTGAGGAACTGGGGTTACAGGATTATCTGGGAAGAGACGGTATAAGTATGATAGAATGGCCGGAGATAGCTTTGGCTGAGCTTCCTGCGGAGGCCTTGCAAATAAAGATTGAGTTAATAGCAGATGATTATGAACGGGAACGCCGGGTAATTATAACCGGGCAGGGGGAAAAATACTGCCGGTTGGCAGAGGAGCTTAATTCTGATGAACATATTGGCAATTGATAGCGCTACTCCGGTTGCTGGAGTAGCTCTGGTTGATGAGAATAAGGTGATAGGCGAGGAATGGGTGAATTATAAAAAGACTCATTCTCAAACTTTGATGCCTATGGTTGATCAGGTTTTAAGCCGATGTGATTGCACTGTTGCTGATTTGCAGGCTATAGCAGTAACTATTGGTCCCGGTTCATTTACGGGATTAAGGATTGGACTGGCCGCTGCCAAAGGTTTGGCACTTGCCGGTGGCAAACCACTAATTGCCATATCTACATTGGAAGTGCTGGCCCATAATTTTTGCTATAGTTCCTGTCTGGTGGGGGCTTTGCTGGATGCGCGCAAACAAGAAGTGTATGCTGCTTTTTATAATGTCGAGAACGCTTATCCGCAGATTCTGGGTGAAGAAATTGCCTGCCCACCGTCAGCGGTAACGGCAATGGCGCGTAATATAATGACTAAGTACCATAAGGATAAATTGATATTGCTGGGAGATGGGGTAAAACCCTATGAGCAATATTTTATGCAGGAATTTGCAGATAATCTGCTCCCGGTTCCAATACAGCATAAGTTGCCGCGGGCTGCATGCCTGGGCAGTCTGGCGGTGCAAAAATATATAAACCGGGAATTCGAAGATGTTTTTAGCCTGTGCCCGGTCTATCTTAGATTATCAGAAGCCCAGACCCGTTTGGGAATAGGAGAGATATAATGCTTAATTCTGACTATCTTTTGCGTCGTATGACTGAGCAGGACCTTGATGCCATAATGAAAATTGAGAAAGAGTCATTTACATTACCCTGGTCCAGGGATTCTTATAGAGGCGAATTGATTAACCAGTTTGCCAATTATCTGGTTTGTGATTTTGCAGGTGATATTGTCGGTTATGCCGGAGCATGGATAGTATTTGAAGATGCTCATATTACCAATATCGCGATAGCTAAATCCTTCAGGAATAAAGGTCTGGGTACCGTGCTTATGCAGGAGATTGAAAAAATCGCCCGTAGTAAAAAGGCCCTGCGTATTATATTGGAAGTGAGGCCCAGCAACACATCAGCTTTGGCTATGTACGAAAAGTTGGGTTATGTGCAAACCGGAATCAGGGAGGCCTATTATTCAGATAATGGTGAGGACGCCTTAATTATGACCAAATATCTGTTTTAAACCAGATGCAAAAGAATAGAACATAATTTATACACTCAAGATCATAAGAAGGCCTCTTTCGTCAGAATTGAACCAGCAGTGCAGGAGAAGAAAAAGAGTGAAGAACACCTACCCCTTACTCCTCGCGCCTCACAAAAACCAATTTTAAATAATTATTAGTGAAATAATAGATAGAATCGAGATTAACATGAGGGATGTAACTATTTTAGGAATTGAATCTTCCTGTGATGAAACTGCTGCGGCCATAGTCCGTAATGGTCAACAGGTTTTGTCCAACCTGATTTATTCACAAATTGACATTCATCGTCAGTTTGGAGGAGTAGTACCGGAGGTGGCTTCCCGCAAACATGTGGAAACCATTGCTCTGGTAGTGGATCAGGCTTTTAAGGAAGCTGGCCTTAATTATCAGGATATTGACGCGATTGCAGTTACCAATCATCCTGGTTTAATTGGAGCATTGCTGGTAGGTCTTTCTTTTGCCAAGGCTTTTGCTTATGCACTGGGCAAACCATTGATTGCCGTCAATCATTTGCAGGGACATATATACTCAAATTTTTTGGAACATCCTGAAATTGAATTTCCCGCTGTCTGCCTGGTAGTCTCAGGCGGGCATACCAGCCTGCTCTTAATGACATCACCGGGAGATTATGAGGAGATTGGCAGCACGCGTGATGATGCTGCCGGAGAAGCTTTTGACAAAGTCGCCCGTTTCCTGGGATTAGGTTATCCAGGTGGACCGGCGATGCAAAAGGCTGCTGAAAAGGGAAGAGCCGGAATCATTAAACTGCCACGGGTATTTTTGGATCGTAATGATTACGAATTTAGTTTCAGCGGTTTAAAAACTGCGGCTATGAATCAATGGCGTAAGATTGAACAAGGCCAACCGGGAACAGTTTATGATATGGCAGCCGAATTTCAGGCGGCTCTGATCGAAGTATTGGTTGAAAAAACTATAAGTGCAGCTAATCAGTATTCAGCCAGCAATATTCTAATTGCTGGTGGAGTTGCTGCTAATCAGGAATTAAGAAATTTGATGAAAAAACGCGGGAAAGAAATTGGGATTTCGGTTTATTATCCTTCTTTGCAATTATGTACTGATAATGCGGCTATGATAGCGGGCAAGGCCTATTATAGCTATCAAACAGGTGACTTTGCTCTCCTGGATATTAATGCCCACGCAAGTCTATCGTCCTGGTGAAAAGTAGCTGTGGATAATGTGGATAAGTCTGTTGATAATTAGTATTTCTATATTTGCTGACCTTCGATTAAATATTTTGGGTCCTATCTAAACAAAGGAGCCCGTAAACACCAAATTCTAAGTTTGTGGATAACCGCTAATAAAGGAGTGATAAGGTGTATCCCGTATTGATAAAAATTGGAAAGTTCCAAATTAATTCCTGGGGTTTTATGATGTTAATTGCCATTTTATTGTCAATTTGGGGAATATCCCGATTATTTAAAAGGCAAGGCTATAATAATGAGATAGTTTTAGAATTAGTAGTATTATCAGCTCTGGCAGGTGTAATCGGTTCCCGTTTGGCTTACCTGATAGTTTATGAGTGGCAGGAATTTCTGTTGCATCCACTGGCAACTTTAATTCCTTCCGGGGGCATACAGGGTATGATATGGTATGGGGGATTTTTAGGCGGCTTTATAGTCTTTTTCTTATACATACGCAAATATAAACTGGAGTTCTGGAAAATAAGTGATATATTTGCACCTTTTCTGGCCTTAAGTTATGCCATAGTACGCATTGGCTGTTTCCTGGCAGGTTGTTGTTATGGCCAGCACACTAATTCAGCCTGTGGGGTAGTGTTCCCTTATGTGGACGCTTTACCCCGTCACCCTACCCAATTATATAGTTCACTGCTTAATTTCCTGCTGTTTCTATTCCTGATCTGGTTTTATCCGCGACGAAGGTTTGATGGAGAGGTATTTCTGTTATATCTTATGGGTTATTGCATCTATCGTTTTATTATTGAATATTTCCGGGAAAATATTATTTTTTACGGTCCTTTATCAATGGGACAGGTATACACATTGGGATTGTTATTAATAGCAGTGGTTATTTACGGGTGGCGCTATACTCATAATAAAAAATCATCCCTATAGCAGCAGGAAGGTTGGATATTATGATGGAAAACAGCTTGAAACGGCAGGAAATGCGCCGTAGAATATCCGAAATACGCAATCAGCTTACTTTAGAAGCAGTAAATCAATATAGTCAGCAGATTGCTGAGCGGGTCAGCCTGCTTCATCCCCTGCAAAAAGCCCAGGTCATAATGGGATTTGCTGCTTTTCAAAATGAAGTCCGGCTTATGCCGTTGCTGGAAAGATGGAAGGCACAAGGACGCACAATTCTTCTTCCCCGGGTTGAAAAGGCAGGTAATATGATAGCAGTTGAATATACGGGCCGGGAAAATACTGCTACCGGCCCATTTGGAATTCGGGAACCGTTGGGTGAACCTTTTGACAGCAGCAAAATTGAGGCAGTATTAACTCCGGGTTTGGTCTTTGATTATAAAGGCTACCGTCTGGGTTATGGAAAAGGTTATTATGACCGCTTTTTACCGCAAGTAAATCCGCAGACATTTTTATGTGGGGTTTGTTATGAATTTCAGATAGTAGAAAATATTTTTCCTACCAGTTCAGATTGGCCGGTTCACTGGATTGTAACCGATCGTTCAGAAGTGGTGGTAAATTGGGATTATTTTTAAAAACAGAGCTTTTGAAGTTTGAAATATTTTAAAAAAGGTAACCCAGACCTGATTTATTGTGCTACATTTATTTCCCAAGCCTTATGGGTGGAATATCATTATCCCTGAAAGAGGATTTCAACTGAATTAAACCTGTTATCTGGTTAAGTAGCTTTAATTGCAGCAATGTTCAGGATTATTAAACATTTAACCGTTAAATATCCCAGTTCACATCTGCTGACCTCTCCTGATAAATGAGCAGGTCACAGTCGCTTTGCATTTCTTAATCCAACTATAATATAATGTTATAGATAGAGCATAACATTCTCATATGCTTAATTCCGGAACCAACAAATATCCGGAAACGGGGGAACCATTTTTGGGGTGAATCCAGGATATCCTGGTAGGGCTCCCTGGCCCAAATCCGTCAGCTAACCTCGTAAGCAATTCCCAAGGGGAGAATGGCTATAAGTCAGTTCATATAAACCCTTTTGCTTATTATTCGATTGTTAAAATGGTATAGAATTTTAACTCTTCAGCGTTACGGAACCCCGGAAGTGGTTTGGTGGCGCTTATTTTTTACTGGTAATTGAACCGGAGAATGTAGACGGGAGGTAATTATATTCAGCAAATTAGTTATTAATAAGCTGACTAAAATTTACGGTAACAATCCTGATAAAGCTATGGAATTGATACTGAAAGGCGTAGATAACAATCAAATAAGAAAGAAAACCAGACAGGTAGTGGGAGTCAGAGAAGTTTCTTTTGCAGTAGAAGCAGGTGAGAGCTTCGTTATTATGGGTTTATCCGGAAGTGGCAAATCAACTTTAATCCGTTGCATTAACCATCTAATCAGACCAACCAGTGGAGAAATATTTGTTGACAATGAAGACATCACCAAAATGTCCGGTAAACGCTTAATGCAGATTAGAAGATCCAGGATGAGCATGGTTTTTCAAAAATTTGCACTGATTCCCAACCGGACTATTTTAGAGAATGTTACATTCGGGCTGGAGGTCCAGGATGTACCAAAAAAGCAGCGTTACATAAAAGCCCGCCAGGCTATCGAAATGGTAGGGTTACAAGAATGGGAAAACTACTATCCCCATAATTTAAGCGGTGGTATGCAGCAAAGAGTTGGTATTGCCAGAGCTTTGGCTACTGATCCGGATATTTTGCTGATGGACGAGCCATTCAGTGCCCTGGATCCTTTGATTAGACAGGAAATGCAGGATGAATTGCTGGCTTTACAGGAAAAACTGCAGAAGACCATTATCTTTATTACTCATGATCTGGATGAAGCACTTAAAATTGGTGACCGCATTGCATTAATGAAGGATGGAGTTATTGTGCAAATGGGACAACCGGAAGATATCCTTTTATCTCCTGCTTCAGAGTATGTGGCGCGTTTTGTAGAGAATATCAATCGCTCTAAAGCCTTAACTGCATCAGCAGTAATGGTTAAACCCAGGACTGTAGTTTATCCCAAAGATGGACCCATGACTGCGCTAAGAGTTATGGAGAGATTTGGGATATCTTCCTTGTTTGTAGTAGACAGAGCAGGTCATCTGCAAGGCTATATTACTGCAGAGGATGCTTTTGCTGCCGCTGAAAAGGGAATTAAACAGCTGGATGGCTTTATACAAAAGGATATGCCGATAACCGGACCTGAGGTAATTTTATCGGAGTTATTGGAAGTTATGGCTCATACCAAAGTTCCGATAGCAGTTGTAACTGATGATGACCTGCTAAAAGGTGTTCTGGTAAGAGGCTCGGTTATTGCCGGTATGGCAGGAATAAAGGGGGAGAATTATGAATAGCACCGGAATGATTTTTGGGCTGGATATTCCCCGTATTCCCCTGGCGATCTGGACTGATAATGCTATTGAGTATTTACAGACCAATTATCGGGATACCACGCAGGCAATATCTGATTTTATGGGAATAGCCATAAAAGGTTTACAGGAGCTTCTGATAATAATACCCCCTTCACTGTTGATTATCATAATTGCCTTAATAGCCTGGCGGATAGCAAACAAAAAAACTGCCATATTTAGTGTGATAGGGCTACTTTTTATTGAAAATATCGGACTGTGGAATGTTACTATGCAGACGCTGGCTATGGTGTTGGCCGCAGTGATAATGTGTATTATCATCGGAGTGCCAATCGGAATTCTGTCGGCTAAAAATGAAACCGCCCACAGAATAATTGCACCCATACTGGACTTTATGCAGACCCTTCCTGCTTTCGTATACCTGTTACCGGCGATTCCCTTTTTTGGACTCGGGGTAGTACCGGCAGTTATTACTACCCTAATATTTGCTATGCCGCCTATTATAAGGTTGACCGATTTAGGCTTAAAGCAGGTACCGCTAGAGCTATTGGAACTGGGACATTCCTTTGGTGCAACTTTTTTTCAGATGCTTTTTAAAATTGAAATGCCTTTGGCAAAACCGGTTATTTTAGCGGGTATAAATCAGTGTATAATGCTGTCACTCTCCATGGTAGTTATAGCTGCTATGATAGGTGCCAAAGGTTTAGGAGGTGTTGTATGGACAGCTATCCAGACTCTTAATATGGGCATGGGCTTCGAAGCTGGAATAGCCATAGTAATTCTGGCAATGATTCTGGATCGAATCACCCATAATATTGGTAAATCAGAGGAGGAGAAAGCGTGAAAACAAGAAATTCAAAAAGGATTATATTTATAGCGTTAATTACCCTGATGGCATTTGCTGTGGCTGGTTGTGGAAATAATGTTGACCAGTCAGCGGAAAAAGAGGTTCGCTTGTTATATGTTCAATGGGCTTGTGCATCAGCTGAAACTCATGTTATGGCTGAAATTTTGGAAAACAAAATGGGTTATAAGGTTGAACTGATGGATGTAGCTGCAGCTGCTATGTATGAGGGCCTGGCTAATGGTGAAGCTGATGCTATTTTTACTGCCTGGCTTCCATTAACTCATGGAGATTATATGGATAAGGTCGGAGATAAAGTAGAAGACCTGGGGCCAAGTATGGAAGGGGCTAAAATAGGCCTGGTTGTTCCTAAGTATGTCACCATTGATTCCATTGAAGATTTAAATGCCCAAAAAGATAAATTTAAAGGTCAAATAATCGGCATTGATTCGGGCGCGGGAATTATGAAAGCATCAAATCAGGCCCTGACAGAATATGGACTGGATTATGAAGTAGTTGAAGGCAGTGAAGGTACCATGATAATGTCATTAAAAG